>Ga0155012_130_pt5 | contig 21216 bp, 26 predicted proteins | sample RifCSPhighO2_01_FD_105980 | JGI IMG/M metagenome (GOLD analysis project Ga0155012, IMG submission 105980) | Candidatus Doudnabacteria bacterium RIFCSPHIGHO2_01_FULL_50_11 | reverse complement strand
GTCTTGACCAGTTCGGAAAGTTCAAGCGCGGACAATTTATCGATATGATCGACTACAGTCTTGAATTTCTCCGGGACTTCAACTTTCGCTTGTTCGTCTGTCATAGTATTTTTACTTAAAATTAATTAATAAACAAATTATTTCTTGATCTGCGACAATACCTGAACCAATCCCCGATGCGAGCCTGACAATACCGTCACCAGTCCGCGAGAGGGGCCCTGTAATACTGACACGAACTGGCCCAAAAGGTCGACCCTTGAAGGAATGGCGGCCAGCGCTGTCACCTGTGCCTGATCAATAAACTTGTTCTCCAAGAATCCGCCCAAGAACTTCAATTTCTCATTCGTCTTCCCGAATTTTCTCAGTTCCCGCGCGGCGGCCGTCTCGTCTTCGGAATAACTTACCGCCACTTGTGTGGCGAGCTTCACTTCTTTGGTGGGAAAACCGGCCTTGCGCAAGGCGAGTTTCAAGAGGGAAATCTTGACGACCTGGTGCTTGATTCCACCGTCGCGGAGCTGCTTGCGAAGCTTGTCCGTCTCGGACATGGTAAGTCCGCGAATCTCCGACAATACGATACCACGGGCTTTCTTGAAATTCTCCGCCAGGGTTTGGACAATGTCGATTTTCTGCGCTCTGGTCTTCGGCATAATTTTATAGTCGGTTGTTAATAGTCTGTAGTCTGTGGAGGATTTAGAATTAAAAAATCTCGGCTTCACCGAGGTTGCTACTACTCAGTATTTATAGTGTCTACAGACTACCAACTACAAACTACTGACTAGCGTGTTCCTCGGTAGGACTTACTCCTTCAATGAAGTAGGATACCTATCCCGACGTCTGCTATAAAGATATTTATAGAGTGTCGGGACCCCGACTTTGCGTCGGGACTGTCTTTGGAGATCTATATGATTTATCTTGAGACATTATAGCAGGACGGACAATCCTGTCAAGCTTGTAATTTGCAGGTTATTTCAGATACTTGGCCTTGTTCTCGTTATGTTCCTCCAATGTTTTAGAAAACACCGCTTCCCCGTCCGGCTTGGATAGGAAATACATATAGTCCGTCCGGGCTGGATATATCGCCGCCTTGATGGAATCAAGCGAAGGATTGTTGATCGGCCCGGGCGGAAGACCCCTGAATCGATAGGTATTGTAAGGTGAATTGATCTTAGTGTCCTCAATAGTCGCCCTTTCCCCCGTACGGCCTGTGACATAGGCTAGGGTTGCGTCGGACTGTAAGGCGATATTGGCTTTGAGCCTATTGGCAAATACCCCTGCCACCAAACCCCGTTCGGTCGAAAGCCTGGCAAAATCTTCTTGTGTGAGGTTGGTGCCCGGCTTGTAATTGCGGCCAACCTCGCCTTCGATGATGGAGGCTAGAGTGATGGTGTCAAAGACGGTCTTGCCTTGCCGTGTTATCTCGTCCCGCAGATCCGAACTTAATTTGCGATCAAAATTTTTCAAGATTACTCGAAGCACTTCGTCGCTTGTCGCCCCACGCCGGAAATCATAGGTGTCAGGGAAGAGGTAGCCTTCCAGGTCCCGGCCGTGAGGGCGGTCGGCAAGAAAGGAATAGTCATCTGTATTTGTCAAACTTGCCTGCGCCTTGAGAAAAGACTGTGCGGACACAAGCCCCGACCGTTCGATCCGGTCCGCATACTCATCAACGGTAAGTCCTTCCGGAAAAGTAATCCGCACCTCATTGCCCGTGCTTCTGCCCAGGGTCAGTATTTGCAAAATCTCTTTGGCGGTCATGCTGCTGTCGAGCTTGAAGGTGCCGGCCTGGATCTTGGCAGCTTGTCCCGTAAGTGCCGCGTAAAGCCGAAAGACGAGTGCCGATCCGATAATACCCTGGTCCTCCAACTCAGACGCGATATCGCGCGTCGGCTCGCCCGTTCGAACTGTGAAAGTCTTCTCGTGGGAAAGCTGGGTACGCGGGGTATTCAATTTGGAATATCCGTATATCGCAGCAGAGGCAGCGAGCAGGAGTATCAAGACAAGCGCAAGCAATGCCGTTTTGAAACGGGTGTGATTTTTTCTCGGCTTTTGGTAATCCAGCATATTCCCTAAAATTTTATTTTACCAGAGGTACGAAAACAAAACCTGGAAACTTCTGTTGATGCAATTTGCCGCTCTTGAGTTTGTGTACGACCACGATAGATTGATTGAACATCCCCTCATTTCCCCGTCCGGCCCCTGAGTCTACCACAGGCAGAACCATGCGGCCGCCCACTGCCAATTGCTCCACCAGTGCTTCGGGTATTACCTGCGCCGCTGCCGAAACCAAGATTCGATCATAGGGCGCGTGCTCCGGCCAGCCGTCGTTGCCGCTGCCTGCCCGCAGTCTGACATTCGAAAAATTATATTTCTTAAGATTTTGTTCGCCGAATCGGAATACGTCCGGCCGCACCTCGAGGCCGTACACTGCCCCCGCATCACCCGCGATCGAGGCCAGCAAGGCAGTCGTCCAGGCAGAACCGAAGCCGACATCCAGAATCTTATTCGCAGGCTTGGGGTCAAGTTTCTCCAGCATGAATGCGACGGTCGACGGCTGAGATATAGTCTGTCCCCCGACAGTCGGAAGCGCTTGGTCCTCATAGGCTTGCGCCCGCAGCGCTGCCGGTACGAAATCCGCGCGATCGACTTGTTCAAACGCGCTCTTAAGGGCGGGATTCTTCAAAACACCCGATTCTCGCAGCTGAGCAGTCAATTCTCTCATAACCTACTTTAACAAATTTCCACAAACTTGCAAAGATTCATTTTTTGTGCTATAATTTATATAGTAAATTGCTGATGTGCCTAAAAAGGCAATCGACAGAAACAAAAAGCAGTGAAGCCAGCCTCTTCTGCTGGTCCGCCGCAGAGGCGGAAAACAAAAAGAAAATAAAAACTAAATGTCTCAATCAGCAGCATCCCGTCTAGACGGGATGCAAGGTGCGACTTTTGTTAATCATTCGCAGCTTCTAAAGCCGCTCCCCGCTCTTGCCCGTCTTACGCAAACACAGAGAGCGCGAATCTTTTCATTCGGTTTCTTGGCTTTGAGCTCAATAGTTTTTCTAGTGTCCGCGCGCAATTTCCGCCACCCGACGCCTCCTTCTCCGGCCGAGATTATCGCCGCGACAAACCGGATTCGCGCTTCTTCAGGCCTGGATGAACTGAGTCTCAATCCCAAGCTGCAACTAGCCGCAATGGAACGGGCTTCGGACATGGCGGCAAAAAAATATTTTTCTCATACTTCCCCTGACGGCGTGTCTGCCTGGGATTGGCTCAGCGTCAATGATTACTCATATGAATACGCAGGAGAGAATCTCGCCATCAACTATACTGACACCCAAGTGCTGCTAGAAGACTGGCTGGCAAGTCCCAGTCACAAGGCGAATCTGCTCAACCCGGAATACAACGATATCGGCGTTGGGGTGCAATCCTTTGAAGACCACGGAAAAATCTATAATGTCATAGTCGAGCTGTACGGCACACCTAAAACACTGTCGATGAAATAAGACACTCGGAGGGGGCTCACTCTGCGAGTCGCCCCCTTCCGATCGCCCCGCTAAGCGGGACTGCCTCCCCCACGATAGGTGTTCGCAAAGGAGCAAAGCATTCTTTGCTCACAGTCTCTAATAATAAAAACGCCTGATAGGCGTTTTATATTTTATTCTCCAATAATAGTGATCACACATGAGCGTTTGCGGCCCCCGTCGAGTTCGACGAAGAACACGCTTTGCCGCGGTCCCAGGAACAGTGAGTGGGACTTGATGGGGATGGATGCGGAAGCCCCGAGCAATAAGGCCTTGAGGTGCGCGTGCCCGTTGGAACGCTCCGCGGCGGCGGGATTGGTTCGCACTTCGAAAAAATCGTGGGCGTAATTATTCTCGATGGGAGCGAGGCGGTACATCAGTTTCATGAAGTCCTGTATGAGCAGCGGCTCGTGATGATTGAGACGAATCGCCGCGGTGGTATGGGGTGCGAACACAATCGCCACACCGTCTCTGATTTTCGATTCGGTGACTACTGTCTCCACATGCTTGGTGATGTTGATTATCTCGAATTGCCTGTGTGAAGTCAGCGAAATGGTTTTTGTATGTGTCATTTTGGTTTCTTCGAAAGATCCTGTATTGGATCTAGTATATCATGGGCCTACCTTCCGTGCAAAATTCCAAATAAAAATTAATAGAGATGTCCGTGAGCCCCGCCAGGACGGGGTGAACTCCCATTGTGAAGGAACTCTCTGCGGGAGGAGACCGGGTACATCCTCCTGAAAATATTTAGTGATGCTCGTGAGTGGCTAAGCCTGCCTACCGCAGGCAGGCGCGAAGCGCAAACCGCTTTCGAAATAAAAAAATCCGCCAGAGGAAAATGGCGGATGATGATAGCTTCGAAGCAAGCTAATTCAGCGGGTGGTGCAGGCCCAAGATGTACCCGCTGCGCTTGAGAATCCTGGTGATTTCTTCGTCATCGGCTGAGAGATGAACCAAGGCCTGCACACACAGGTAGCCCTTTGCTTTGCCAGCCAGAACATAGACTTCCGGCTCCCCGTCCTCCTCTAACGATGGCGAAAGGAAGCTCTTTAACGGAGGCCTCAAGCGCCTGCTGGAGCTTGAGTACATCACTCACCTTTTTTGTCCGCTTGGTCGAGTTGACCGCCAGGATGCACGTTCCGTCGTCGGGCGGCGAGTGCCGAAACTCAAATTCCTTATCATGTGCCACATCACACCTCCTGAAACATCTAAGACCTCACAAAATAGCATCTTTGCGTGCTGTCGTCAAGATTTAGGGCTTGCCTCTACTCAACAGCCGCACTGATAACCTTCGCAACGCCGTGATCAAGCGGGCTCGGCAATATCTGCTCTGGAGTAGGATTCTCCACGTATGCCGCGAGTGCTTCGGCCGCGGCAAGAAAGGTAGCTTCTGTGAACTGTTTGATCCTACGGTCAAGTGCGCCGCGGAAGAGGCCGGGAAAAGCTAGAACGTTGTTGATTTGGTTGGGGAAATCACTGCGTCCGGTGGCGACTATAAATGCTCCACCCGCGAGTGCTTCCTCGGGCATAATCTCGGGAATCGGGTTGGCCATCGCCAGAATCACAGCCTTCGGGTTCATAGAGCGTATCATCGCGGCATTCAGCAGCCCCGGCTTGCTCACGCCGACGAATACGTCTGCTCCTGCAAGCGCTTCACTCAGTCCGCCTGATAGTCCAGTCTTGTTCGTACTGCTGGCAACCTCCAATTTTTCGCCCGCTAGGCCTTCCCGTTCGGAATTTAAAATCCCCTTGCTGTCACAGAGGATCAGCTGCGTGAATCCATAGGTGAGCAGCAGCTTGGCAATAGCGATACCGGCGCTGCCCGCGCCATTGATGACGATTTTCGTATTTTCTTTGTCCGAGCCGCGAAGCTTGAGCGTGTTGATGAGCGCGGCCAGGACGACTGTCGCGGTGCCATGCTGGTCATCGTGCATGACGGGAATGGCAAGCTCGGCTCTGAGCCTGCGCTCAATCTCAAAACAGCGGGGTGCTGAGATATCCTCCAGATTGATGCCGCCGAATACCGGAGCGATCATTTTCACGGCCTTGATGATCTCTTCCGTGTCCTGGGTGTCCAGACAAATAGGAAATGCGTCAATGCAGGCGAATTCGCGGAACAGAATCGCCTTGCCTTCCATAACCGGAAGCGCGGCGAGCGCGCCCAGATTACCCAGGCCCAAAATCGCACTGCCGTCGCTTACGACGGCGATGCTGTTCTTCTTGATCGTATAATCATAAACCCGCGCGGGGTCCTTGCCTATCTCAATACTCACCTGCGCCACCCCGGGCGTATAGGCAAGCGACAGGTCATTTCTGTCTTTGAGCGGGACCTTGCTTTTTATCTCGAGCTTCCCGCCAAATTTCTTGTGGAGCTCGAGGGACTTCTTGTAAATATCTTCCATAAGGCTGGGTTAAAACTCTAATTTCGAAATCTGTTCCATCAAATTATTCATAGAGTCAAATTCTATTATTCTATGAGCGACGGCGGTCGATGAATGAACATTAACGCCCTTCCGTGCGGCAAGAATGATCGGTTTGCTTTTCGCAAAAGCATAGCCCAGCTCAATCAGCATGCCTTCGCTTCGGCTGGCGGAATTGACAAAAGCAAAGACCAGATCGCACGCGTCGAGTTGTTGGAGCGCGTTGTCTAGAATCTGTTTGACGGTGAGATTCAGCGCGCGATAGCTCTGCTCGTCGGCAATAGTGCAGTGAACCTCAAGTCCCCTGGCTTCCAGAACACGCTTGATCTGATCCAGATTTCTCTGCAAGATATCAAGGTCTTCTCCCGTAAATCTGTAAGCGACAAAAATTTTTTTCATAGTTCAAGTATCAAAGAGTAGCTTGCGCAATCTTTCGCGGGCCCGCGAGTCCGCTTTTGCTTCGATAACTTTCACTCTCAAAAGTGGATCGCCGAAATCTGGCGTCAGGACAGCATCAATAAACTCATCAAGCGTCGCCAGCTTGAGCGCAATCTTTTCTCCTGCATCAAGCTTCTGCTCGCCGACTTTTCGGCAGCCACGGGCAATGAAAGTATATACCACCCAATCAATCTTGCTGTGCGGATACACAGCATCCCATAATTGCCAATCGGATGCCTCGTAACCGGATTCTTCCAGAAGCTCTCTCTTGGCCGCAGATAGCGGATCTTCGCCTTCGTCTACTCTGCCGCCAAGCACGCCTATGTAGGGCTTTCTGCCCGGCTGCTCCTGCTCGCACAGCAAGATCTTTCCCTCCGTCGTTGCCGAGACGACCAAGGCAGTATCGGGCCGCTTGAGCTTCTCAAAGAGCGTAGTTGTGCCGTCAAAGAGCTGCTGTTCCCATTGGTACACGTCGAAAATCTTGCCCGCAAACACTCGCTTGGCGACGGGCGGGATCGGGTATGCTGGGACTGGTCGTTGAATATGCACTCTAATCTTTTGAATGCTCATAGCTTGATTATACACTTCCGTTATAAACTCACTAAACGCACATCAAAAAACACCCTGAGTGTAGTCAAATGTGTGCTTTTTCATGGCAGGGGCGATGGGACGAGGTTAGAATTCACTTTCACGCTCTTTCAACCTGCTCCTGCCAGGCTGATAATGACTAATATGCCAAGCGCATTGAGTACGTAAGAAACAATGATGAACTGCCATTCCTTGATCGTGCTCAATCCGAGTAGGGCGATTCCTACTTCGTCAGGAAGGGGTGACGCTATGATAATTGCCCCCACAAGGGGTAGCATCCATCGCAAATAAGGTCGGTGTAAAATTTTAGTAAGTCGCAATCCTCCTAAGCGAACATAGATGTCGTGCAGTTCTGAAAACACGTTATCCTTCATGAAACGAAAAATGATATAATCGCCCACTACTGCGCCGAGGCCGCCGAAGACAGCAACTATTAGCATATTGCGGCCCAAGGCCAGATTGAAGAGAACGAAAGAGGCTGGGGCGAAAGTAAACGCGGACACGAAAAAAATACCGGAGATGAATGCTCCTACATATCCCCATTCTCCCAGAGAATCAATCACCGCTCGCACGAAAGTCGTGTCGGCAACGACAAAAAACAGTATCAAACTCAGCAAGAGCAGAATGGTGTATCGATATTTCAGCCTAAGCACCCCTATGGAGGTTGTCATATACGCAGCCTGTAAGAAAAAGACAAATGAAAATCTATTAATACGACGGATCTTCTGCGCATAAGGAGGTGAGGTTCTATCGGCCGCGTCTTACCAGCCCCCGCCTCCGCCGCCGCCCCCTCCCGAGCCGCCGGAGAAACCGGAACCCGATCCCGGAGGAGTGGAAGCTGAGGAAACTACCCCCGTAAATGAACTGCCCATTGTAGAAGCGAAATCATCCGCATTAAAATGCGCCGACATAACCCCGTAATACCAAACCGGCGCGTAGCGTGTGCCCTGACTATCAAGCCGGGCAAAAACATCGGCAAATTGCCCGGCCCATTGGTGTTCCACACCCAAGGCTAGAGCGTATGGCAGGAGCTTCTCGAACAACTCGGGCGTCCTCTGGGGCGGATTGTGAAAGGCCAGACGATCCTTCTCGGTCACGGACAAGAACAGCTTGAACCCGTCGATCTCGTCGGTTAACTGGCGTCCCTCGGGCGTAAAAGCTCGCAAGAGCCATCCGAACGCAATATTGAGAGTCAACAGGCTCAGCGGAAAGAAAATCCAGAAGATAACCGGCAAGGCTGAACCAACACTGTAGCGGGCGGACACCGCAGCTGCGATCGTACTTGCTACAACAACTATGGAAACAAAAATACCCAGAGCCAATGTGCCGATGTTTTTGGAAAAATATTTTTTTCCGGCCTGCTCTTTCAGCGCGTCCGTGAAGCTGTCCCTGATCTTCTTGATCACCGGAGCGTTGGCTCGATCCAGCTTCAATATATCAGTGCCTGCGAAAAGTTTACTTTCCAGGACCTGTTCATCGGGCGCCAGAGCTGCGGCTGTATCAGAAATCCTTTTCGCCAAAATGTAGGTGGTTTTTCTCAAGAAAGCCTTGTCTTCGGTGATCGTGAGCCGTCCCTTGACCGCCAGGCTAATGACAGCGGCGGCAAAAGTCCGGCTGTCGCTGCCCATGCGTCTGATGAATCGCAAGAGTGCCGGCGAGAATCCCCGCGGCGGCTCATACTGGGCGACAATCGCTCCCCTCGCAGGGTCGCGGCCATGCCTGTTCCAGGCATACAGATAGTACGCTGCGACAAGCAGGAGTCCGAGCAGACCTGTGATATAGTCCAGATTGGCTCTGACTGCGGCCCAGAAATTCTGCGCGGCGGTGGGCTCAGTAACTATGCCTTTCGGCCAGCCGACTACGAGAGTAAGGCCCTCATAAGCTGCGAGAGCGCTGCTAGCAGTGAATTCCACTGTCTGCCCGTCAATGATGCGCCACGTACCTTCCTGAGCCGTCGAGCCTTGTATTCCTGTATAAAGTGTAGCAGTGATATTTTCGGCGGGTACGGAAGTTGGCAACGTGACTCTGGCCGTTGCCTGCTCTATGTCGAAGACCCAGCCGTTGCCGGTGACGTTCCAATACAGCTCGTCGTGGTCTTGGAAGAATCCCAGTTGCCGGTCGGTCTCGTACGTAATCGTATATACATGCTCCCCTGGCGGAATCAGAATGTTCTCATCTCCGATGTAAATACGCAGTCCGTTGCCGGCACGTTGTATGTGATATGGTTCAGCAGACCCGTCCCGGGCGACCCCCAGTAGATCAAAGCCGACCAGAAAGCGATTCCCAAGCCGGTCACGATAGGCAATCGGGAAGTCGCGGTAGATCCCGTGCCGGATCTGCTCTCTCGCGCTCACAACCCGGATCGTCTCGGTCACCCGCATGGAGGCGTCGCGCATAACCTGAATGTCGCTTCGATAAGAAAGAATTCGTTCCGAAGTTTGAGCGCCGGCTGCCAGCGGGAATATCAGAATCATGACGCAAAGACCAATTTTTAGAAGTCTAGACATGTTGACTGAATTCTATCAAAAAACCTCCTCAATGACGAGGAAGTTTTTGGCCGAAGATCTTGAGCGAATAAAATGAGTCGAGAGGCAGGGGGCGATTCTATTCTGCGAAGCCTTGGTGAAGCATGAATGGGACGAGGCTTGCACTTTCTATAAGCAGGGGCCTAGACAAGCAGGGTTAAATGTGATACAATTTCTCGAAACATATCAAGGGGGTGTGATGAAAAATCCGTATAACGTACCTGAAACGTGCATTGACCAGAAAGTCGGGATACTCCTTCCTCGGGCTATGTCTGGCGAGATCGGCCTGGCCGATGTACTCGAATTCAACAAACACATGCTGCGATGCGAGTCGTGTCTGACACTCGCGCAGGAGGCAAACCGCTTGGCAGGTCGGAACGGATCCCGGCCAAATACGAGGGCAGAATGGGTGAAGTTCCTGAACGGGCGCCACTTCAAAAAGTGGAGGTAGCTACGGTTTAATCAAAGCAGCAACGCTGGATTATGTCCCGCGTTATTTTTTTTACTAATCTGACACTTTCTCTGGCAGGGGCTCGTCAACGACGTCAGAACCAAAATAATGAAACAAAAGGATTATTTTTATATGCCAATAACCTAACCTTTCCCAATTCACTAACCTTAATGAGCTTGGAAAGGTTGGGTAGGTGGTCTTGGAAGATCACCTACCCTAAAGAAGTTACCGATTAGCGACGGACTCTGTAAGACGCACGAGCCCGCACGCCGAGCTCAGTCTGGTGAGGCGGTTATCACCGACACCAGAACGTACCAGATCAAGGAAGCCGTCAATCTCGTCGGGGACTTTGTTCTTGCTCTCGAAAACGTACCTGTTAGGCTCGGCCTTCACTCCTGCAGGAACAATTTCAAGCTCGTCACCATCTGGAGTATCAAACGCCAAACGAGCGAGGTAGCCTAACTTATTTGGCTCATCCTTGCGAGCAAGGGTGAAATGAGCCTCTCGCTGCTGCACGATCGAGATGAAAGAGCTTTGAAAGCTACCCATGATGCTTGTGGCTTCATTAGTTCTGACATCCAGGATATAGGTACAGCTCGAGCTCGGTCGTTTTGGAATGGACGGGTCGAGTATGTGAGCGGCTTGTTGGGTAGCTTGATTAACGAAAGGCAAATGCGTAACCCGGCCAGATACCTGTACATTCTTAATGGTTTGGTTAAACTCGATTGCCAACATGAACAGTCTGACTTGATGGGTCATTTCATCCTGATCGTCACCCGGGGTCATTCGGGTGTCGAACGTGCGGTTCTTCCACCATATACCCATGCTTTGACAGACGGCCAGGTTTTCCCCAGTCATGATGTCAAAGAGTTTGGCAACCGCTGGTGAAAAATTGATGAGATATGCCGTGCATATCTCTACTTTAGCATTTTCAGCCAGAGAGCGGACCCGTATAGCTTCCTGCCAATTCATTACCAGGGGTTTTTCAACAAAAATGTATTTAACCCCAGCCGCGATGAGCCTCTCAATCACCGCAATATGAAATGGAGTGTTCACGAGAACGAATCCAACAGTCGGATTCGTAGCAGCTACTGCAAGGCTTACATCGTCACTTACGAAAACGTTTGGACCCGCGGCATTAGCAGATACCAGCCGTTCGGGCAAGCGGTCTACCACAGCGACACGTTCAAATCTTGTTAGTAATAAAGGCAGGTAAACGTTGCCCATAAACCCATTCCCAACCATGATACAGTTCATCTAATCCTCCTTCCTCCTCAGATTTGCAAATATTGTACTTATCAGAATTGGTTGCAAACGGAGACAGGGTGAATAAAAACATCTTTTTAATCAACCCGTTCCCATTTTGGATTTACGTATTAAATTACCATATTATAAGAAAATTGTCAATAATGCGTAATGTTTCAATACCTTTGCAACACTTGGGGTAAAATTATGCACATGCCATATTACAAATCCGTACCTTCCCATTCGGCTATAGCAAAAGCCCCACCGCAAGGGTGAGGCTTCTTGCCACAGGGGCGGTAGGAATCGAACCCACGCTAGCGGTTTTGGAGACCGCAGTACTACCATTATACGACGCCCCCACGAAAATACTTTTCAAATGCCTCCCCCGTTTTGGAGGAGGCATTTTATTTAACTCGATTTTACTTTTCCTTCTTTGTGCAGTGTGCGCTTGCGCTCCTTCTTGCAATATTTGATCAACTCCAGCTTCTCCGTCACCGACTTCGCATTGCGATGGGTGTAATAGTTGCTTGAGCCGCAGACCGTACAGACGAGCTTCACCAGATGTTTTTGCGCCATTGTTCTAGGGTTACTGATTATCTTCCTGCTGCCAAACTCCTGACCCGTGAGTGATCCAGGTGATGACTCCGAGTCCCGAGGCGCTGTCTGTACCATGAGCTAGCGTCCAGCCGCCGAACTCATCCGGTTCGAACGTGGCCAGCACTCGGGCTTCAAACCCCGAAGCTTGATAAGTATACTCCACCAATACGCGCAGGGCAAGATGAGTATCGGTGTATTCTATATAGGCCTTCTGCGGGCCCTCAACAAAAGATATTCTGCGGGCGACCCAGCCGATATCTCCAGTCGGCGGCGTGGGCGAAAGCTCATTTATCTTTCCTGCAAGCAATACGGCCGTCTGCGGCATATCGGCAGGAGCCGAGGCTGTTGCGGCGCCATTGACCTGGCCCCCGTTCTCTGCGCTGGGTACTTGAAAGAGTATGTAGAGCGTCGCCGCGGCCAGAAGCACTGCGGCGATCAGCAAAAGGATGAACAATGCCCTACGGGGTATGGCGAACGTCATTTTAGAAGGAAAATTTTACTTATGGAGCCCAAGAGCGGATTTGAACCGCTGACCTGCTCCTTACCATGGAGCTGCTCTACCAGCTGAGCTACTTGGGCAGATAAAAAAAGGTTGCTTATAGACAAGCCTGGAAGGGCAAAATCACCTCGAAGTATAAAGATTCTTAACTATTTTGTCCACGCCCAGTAGAGCAACTTTGAGTATGTGTTGTCTTACTGGGCACGCTGTCACTTCCCACTCTTGGGCAAACTGAAATAGAAAGTCGCCCCTTCCCCTTCCGTGGACTCAAACCAGATCTTGCCGCGATGCGCCTCGATCAGAGACTTGGCTATATAGAGTCCCAGGCCGGTACCGTCCGGTTGGATCTTGCTTACATTCGTTCCCCGATAGAAACGATCGAATATCTTCGACTGCTGGTCGGCGGGAATGCCCACGCCCGTATCCGTTATCGAGCAGACAATCTCCCTCGGGCTATTCTTGAGCGTGATCTGCACACTGCCGCCGCGCGGCGTGTACTGGATGGCGTTATTGAGAAGATTCTGGAACACGCGGCGAATCTTGACCTTGTCGAGCGCAAGCTTGGGTAGGGGGCCGTTGATCACCTGAAAATTGTAGCTGATGGTATTCGCGGTCAGCTGCGAACGGTGAGAATCTATAATCTCGTCCACCAGCGACTTGAGATCAACGTCCGTGAGATCCAGATGCAATTTGCCTTCCTGCACACGGGACACTTGCAGCAAGTCATTGACGAGGGCTATCGCGCGTTCGTTGCTGCGGTAAATCTCACGCAGATACTCGAGCTGCTTTTGATTGAGTTTGCCGTTCCGCTGGGTCATCATAATCTCGGTGAACCACTTGACTGCAGACAGCGGCGTGCGCAATTGGTGGGACGAGAGTGTTATGAAGTCAGTCTTCAAGCTCTCCTCCAGTGACGAGCCTTTCTTAGTCTTGCTTTTGAATCCCAGCATGTGATTGAGGCAGGTACTTTTTAATTCTGTTTACTATTTCATTCAAATCATACTCGGCTTTGACCAAATAGTCGGCGGCCCCGAGCGACATGCTCTGATTAATCTCCTCTTCATCGCCGAGATTGGACATGATGATCACTGGTATTTTGGCGTATTCCGGCGAGCTCTTCAGCTCCTTGAGAATCTCAAATCCGTTCTTGCCGGGCAAGATGATGTCTAAGAGTATGAGGTCGGGCTTAAACTCTTGCACTTGCTCCATGCCCCGCCCGGCATCCACCGCGGTGGCGACTTGAAAATCATGCACGAGCAAGGCTTCTTCCATCGCTTTGAGAAGCGAGGGCTCGTCTTCGATGATGAGGATTTTCGGTGCCATAGACATAGGTTACTTGAGTACCTGCGGGCCCACCGGCAGAGTCAGATAGAAGGTCGACCCTTCGCCCTCTTCGGAGAATACGCCGATCGTGCCCTGATGCGCCTCCATGATGCCCTTGGAGATTACCAGGCCCAGGCCCGTCCCCTTCTTCTCCGAGCGGGCCGCATTTTCCAGCTGAACGAACTTGTTGAACAGCTGTGGGATCTGGCTCTGTGGAATGCCGAGGCCGGAATCAGTGATTGCCACGACCAAGGCGTCACTGCCTAGCATAATGCCTTTCTTGATCCCTGGCCAGACCAGGCTCTGCTCGACTACCTGCTGGGCGAGGTCCTTGCCCTGGGGCAGCAGGAAGGCGGATACGACGATGCTGCCTCCCGTGCGGGTGAACTTGATCGCGTTGGAAATGAAATTATTCAGCACTTGCGTAATCTTGTGCTCGTCAAATTCCAGTGCCTTGGGCACCTGGGGGTCGATCTTCGCAGAGAGCGTGATATTGGTTTGTTCCGCGAGGGTCTTGAAGGAATTCACGCGGGTTTCGATGACGGAGCTTATGTCGGCGACTTTCTTGATCAGCTGGAATTTGCCTGACTCGAGCTTCGCCACGTCGAGCAAGTCATTCACCAGCTCGAGCATATCCTGGGAATTGGTGCTGATGAGTCCGACGAACTGGTTGTATTTCTGCGCATCAGTCTTCACTTTGTCGGACGTTAGAAGTCCCGCAATGCTCTTGATGCCGGTGAGTGGAGAACGCAATTCATGCACCATCATGGATGTGAAGTCCTCCCGCATTTTCTCCAGCTCCTTCTCTTTGGTAATATCGTGGAATAGCACGACTGCGCCCAGGAAACTCTTGCTTTCGTCCTTCACGGGAGAGACGAGTATCTGCAGGAAATGTCCGTTGATCGTGATGGCAGGCGCGACAATCAATTTGTCGTGCTCCATACTCTCCTCGAGCCTCGTCCGCAGGTCAAATTGGTTCGCCAGGGCATCGAGTACTTCGAAGATCGTCGGGTGCTCCGACTGCAGGCCGAGCATGCGCCGCGCCGCAGGATTGATCACGGAGAGCTGCTTGAGCCGGTCAATCATCAGGACCCCGTCGGCCATGCTCTCGACCATGGAATTCAGTTTGCCTTTCTCAATTTTCAACACCCGCTCGAGCTTGCTCACGGCGTCGGAAGCCTGCGACATGATGGTAAACAGAATCTCGACTTCTTTGTGGCGGTATTTGCCCGTGCTGGGATCGGAGATATTCAGAAGGCCGATGGGCGAGGAGTCAATCACGATAGGGACGTTAAAGAACGATCCGATTGACTCCGCGGCGGTAGGGTCGGTAATCGTTCCGGAAATAGTCTCATCAATATCTTCAAGCGTGAACTCTTTGCCCATGAGAGTATTGAGCGACCCAAGCATTGTTCGTTTGACCCCTTCGATGAACTTGGGGTGAACCGGGCGTTCGACATTGAGGTTGAATGTTATTCTCGCCTTGCCCTCCGGCGAAGTCGAAAGCAGCATGTAAGCCACAGTGGAATATTCCAGGAGCCGCCTCAAGGATCCGACGATGACCTCAATGATATGCTCAATCTTGAGCGAATAGCCGATGCGTTCTCCGATCTCCCGCAGGATCGACAGCTGATACATACGGCGGGTCATCTCGCTTTCACGCAGCATGAGGGAGGTGCGTACTCGACGGAATTCAAACAAAAAAATCGTAACCACGACGACTGTGAAAATCCCCAGAAGCAAAAAAAGATTGGTGACGGAGAGCGTGAGACTCATTGACGGAAAGCAAGTCTCTTTATGATTTCAAGGCTTTTGAAAATTTTATAAATCCTAGGCTGACGAACAGGAGCCCGAGCAGGAACAGCAAATCATGCACCAAGCCCTCATAGCCTTGGGGCGCGAAGCCTGCCACCAGGCCGGTATTGGAGAAATGCACGGACACCCGGTCAAGCGCTTCGATCACCAGAAACAGGATTCCAAATCCGATCTGGCGCAAGCCCTGGCCGATGATGCCGCCGAACGCGCGCGTGGATTTCCAGAGGTTATAGACGACGCCGATGATCACGGCGACGAGCAGCATACTGACGATAAACTGCGTGATCTCTCCCCCGCTTAGGGTCTCAATCACAGTGGAGTCAGCTGCTGAAGCCTGGCTGTAGAAGCCCAAAAATAAAAACAGGAGAAGGAAAAAGAAAAAATTTCTTTTAGTCACGTTCATATTTTTTTGATTTTTGTCTATTGTTATGTGGTGGCTATTTGATCTTAACGTTGATGGTCGGATATTTGGCAAGAACCGGATTGAGAATATTTCTCACTATTTCCCCGGACAGTTCGATGTAGGTATTGATCAGCTTCTGCAGGGCTTCGTTCTCCGGCTCGGAAATATCGATGGTTTTTCCCTTATCGTCCACCTTCAGGCCTTCGATCTGTCTCGCCCGCCAGATAGCGATGTCAGGCCCAAGAACCGCAATCTGCTTCTTGATGATCTCGTCGATAAGTTCTTTGTACTCTGACTTGCTCGCCATAGTGATTTTTAAGAGGTTGGGGCTTGCGAGCCGCGGGCGATGACGCTCTTCACTTTGTCCATGAGATCGTTGAGCGAGTAGTTCGCTTTGACCAGGTAATCCTTCGCGCCCAGAGAAAGCGCTTCGGAAATCCTCTCATAGTCGGAAAGGTTGGTCAGGATCACTACCGGAATGTCGCGACTCGCCGTATCGTCTTTGAGATGCTTAAGCGTGGTCATCCCGTCCATCTTTGGCATGACCAGATCAAGCAAGATTAGGTCGGGTTTGAATTCTTTGACTTTCTTGAGTCCCTCCTCGCCGTCCCCCGCTCCCAGCGTCTCATATCCGCCTTGATTGAGCTCTTCTTGGAGCGCAGCTAAGAGAATTTCTTCATCTTCGACCACGAGAATCTTCTTTTTATCTCCCATAGAGGCAATCCTTGATCAATCGTCCCCAGAAGCCGCGATTGGGCCCAGCCGGGGCGATTGGAATTTAATTTGTTTCAAAAAATAAGGCAAAATCTACACAAATAGTATAGCATAAAAACTGTGAAAAAATCAAAAAAGCCCGTGTGGGCCAAGATCCTTAAGAAAATATTAAAGCTTAAGGCGCATGGAGCAGGATTCGACAATGCTTGCGCTCGGCCTTCTGCCTACTTTATGGATCTTAAAATCTCACAATGGGTAGGGCAGGATTCGAACCTGCGGAGGCCGTAGGCCAGCAGATTTACAGTCTGCCCTCGTTGACCACTTGAGTACCTACCCAAAAGATTATGTCAAAGTAATCTTACACAATTTACAGTCTGGTGCGATTGACCGCTCCGCCATCCCTGCAATATTTCAAAATTTCCCCAAGCCGGCTGTCGGACTCGAACCGACCACCTACGGTTTACAAAACCGTTGCTCTACCAGATGAGCTAAGCCGGCATGCTTGCAAATCGCCCTAGAGTATACGTGTAAACTCCGTCTGAGGCAAGAACCCTAGAACTTCAGCTTCATCAGCCGCTCGCGCGCGGCATCCGAGGTGGGCTCCAGTTCCAGCACCCGCTCCAGGAGTTCCTTCGCCTCCTGATTCTTACCCCGCTCGATCCGGCAATCCGCCAGAAGCAAGATATACTCAGGGTTATTGGGATCGAGCTGTGACGCTTTCTCCGCTGCCGCTTCTGCTTCCGCCAATTGCCCCAAAGAAGCGTGAGACAGACTTAGGTTGACGTAGCGATTGGAGACTTTTGGATTGAGTCTTATCGCTGTACTGTAGGAGTCCACCGCGCCTTTGTAGTTAGCGAGTTGGTATTGCGCTACGCCGAGCTTATTCCAGTATCGGTCGTCGTGCGGGTGGTGCTTGACCAGATATTCATAGACTTCAAGCGCTTCTTTGTATTTCTTGCGCTCCAGATACAGTTTGCCGAGATTCTCATACGCCTCCTCGTTGGAGGGGTCTCGCTCAATAATGCGGATGTAAGCTTGTTCTGCTTGCGGAAAATCATCTTGCTGCACGAGATTCTTCGCCTGCTGCATCAGATTTTTGGTGATCACGACGACCGGCGGCTTGAGCCTTGCGGTCAGGTTCTTGAAAGCGAGCACCTTCATAAACCTCTGCAGGTATTGGGCCCGGGCGGTGTAGTCCTTCGCCTCAGAAGCGAATGCGCCCAGCTTGCGGACAGCGTGCCATGTCCGCTCGCGGACGCGGGCGGCAACCAGGGCGGCAGTCGGGCTCGCGGCAGGCGCGCCTCCAGGGGCCTTGGGCTCATCTTCTTCCCTGACAGTCACTTCAGGAATCCGCCGCAACACAATCAAAATGATCGTGGCAAGCGAGACGATGAAGATGGCTTGTGGGATGAAATACTGCATACCGTGTGCCGGCCGGCCACGGCCGGCCGATTGGTTTTAATTTTGACTTGCGCTTTAATTTCCGAATTCTTCTCCCAATTGATAGCGCACAAAACGGCTGACGACGATATTCTCGCCGAGCTTGGCGACCGCGTCGGTTATGATAGTGCCGACTTTCACTTTCGGATCCTTGATGCTCGGCTGCTCCAGAAGACAGGTCTCCTGGTAGAATTTCTCAAGTTTGCCTTCGACAATTTTCTCCTGTACGTTTGCGGGCTTCTTCTCGGACGCCGATTGAGCGCGATATATGGCCCGTTCCGACTCAATAATGGAAGCTGGCACCTGCTCGCGAGAAACATATCGAGGCGACGCCCCTGCGATCTGTAGGGCTAGTTCGTGCACGAGAGATTTGAAGTCGGGAGTTTTAGCGACGAAATCCGTTTCACAGTTTACTTCAATCATGACTCCGACTTTAGTACCGTGCACGTAGCAATCAATGATGCCATCCTTCGCGGCCCGGGATGACTTCTTGGCCGCGCGCGCTACGCCGCGCTTGCGGAGCAACTTGTGAGCTTCGGCAATGTCACCACCGGATTCTTGAAGCGCGTTCTGCGCGTCTTGCATGCCCACGCCGGTCATTTCCCGCAGTTTCCTGAGCGCCTGCAAGCTGATCTTGATCGAACTCATATAAGTATCTTTCTCGCTATTCGCTCTTAACCTCGGGAGCCGGGGTGGCTGTTCTTGCTTCGGCTATCGCCTCCGAGACCGCCTGGGTGATGAGCGACACAGACTTAATCGCGTCGTCGTTGGCTGGAATGGGATAATCGACAAGCCCGGGGTCTGAGTTGGTATCGACGATGGCGATGACCCGCACCCCCATGAGCCGTGCTTCCTTAACCGCAATGGAATCGGAGTTGGTGTCGATCGCAAACAAGGCTTCAGGTATTTTCTTTAAAGTTCGAATACCTTCGAATAATATCGTGTTCTTGGCCCTTTCGCGCTCAAACATCAGCCGTTCTTTCTTAGTATATTTTGCAACCCCCAGGCCGGACAAGAGCTCTTCCAGCTGTGTGAGCTTGCGGATCGAGCGCTGAATGGTCTTGAAGTTGGTGAGCGTTCCGCCCAGCCAGCGCGTAGTGACGTAGGGACTGCCGCACGCCAGGGCCTGTTCTCGGACGACTTTCTGCGCCTGGCGTTTCGTGCCCACGAAAAGCACCGTCCCGCCGCCCCGGACGATATCGGCGGCAAATGCTTGAGCCGCGACCAATTTTTCGTGCGTCTTCTCCAGATCGATAATATGGAACTTATTCCGCACGGTGAAGATATAGGGAGCCATCTTCGGATTCCAGCGGGAAGTCTTGTGTCCGAAGTGAGCGCCCGAAGCAAGCAATTGCTCCAAGGTTATGTCCTGCATATATAATAGTGCCCTTTGTCTGCCCCCTGCCTCGGATTAGCCAGGATCTCGACTCTGCCTCAGCAACAGTCGCGACAGGGCTGGTCTAAATAATCGGAAGGGGTGATTGATTAATAACGCTTTCGCATTGTAACAGGTGCCGGCATTCTTGACAAGTGCTTAAATAAACCCTACAATCTGAGAGCATAATTATTCCTAGTTTCTCCATGAAAGCTGATATCCACCCCACATATTACCACGATGCGAAGATTACCTGCGCGTGCGGTGCCACATACATCACCGGTTCAACCAGGAAAGAAATCCACGTTGACACGTGTTCAAATTGCCATCCGTTCTACACCGGCAAACAGAAACTCATTGATACCGCTGGCACGCTTGAGAAATTCAAGAAACGCGCGGCTAAGACTACCGCCCTGCGTTCGCGCAAAGCGAGAGCCAAAGCGTAACGTAGCGCCATGTAATACTGCGGCCATCCCGTACCGGGGTGGCTTTGTGTTATTATTTACACTATGGAAGAAGAATATAAGAAATTCCTCGAAAAATACGAAAGTGTATCTTCTAGATTGTCCCAGAGCACCAGCCCTGAGGAATTGAAGGTATTGGGCAGGGAACTGGCGCAGATGAATCCGATAAAGAATAAAATTGAGAAATGGAACAATCTTAAGTCTGATTTGCAAATCGCCCACGACATCTGGACAGCTTCCGGTGACGACGCCGATCGAAAGCAATATGAGGAGCTGTTGAAAGAAACAGAGGCTCGGCGCTCGGAGATTGAAGAACTTATGCTCGAACATGATCCGCTTGATGAAAAGGACGTGATCATGGAGATTCGCGCGGCTGCCGGAGGCGACGAATCTGGGCTTTTCGCTTCTGAATTATATCGTATGTACTCCAAATATTCCGAAGACAGGACGTGGAAAGTGCATGTGATTGACGCTTCAAGAAGCGACATTGGCGGCTTCAAAGAAATTATTTTCGAGGTAGTCGGGACGGGTGTCTATGGCTTCCTCAAATTCGAGTCCGGTGTTCATCGCGTACAGCGGGTTCCGTCAACCGAGAAGTCGGGTCGTGTCCACACATCTACTGTCACGGTCGCCGTGCTGCCGAAGATAGAAGAATCGGAATTTAAGATCGCGCCTTCCGACATCAAGGTGGAGACCTCGACATCCCGCGGCGCCGGCGGGCAGTCCGTCAATACGACCTACTCGGCTATCAAGATCACCCACTTGCCTACGGGCATCACGGCGCAGTCCCAAGATGAACGCTCGCAGCTGCAGAACCGCGCGAAGGCAATGCAAGTGCTCGCCGCGCGGGTGTTTGCCCACTACGAGGAAAAAAAACGCAAAGCAATGACGCTCAAGCGGCGCGCGCAGATCGGCTCAGGAGATCGCAGTGAGAAGATCCGCACGTACAATTTTCCCCAAGACCGCGTTACCGACCACCGCATCAATGAAAATTTCAAGCAAATCGCGCTAATTCTGGAAGGCAAACTCGACCCGATCATCGAGGCGCTGCTCCAAGCACAGCGGGAGCTTCTGAAAAAGGAAAAATCCCTATGACGATTGACCAGGCACTCAAGTCTGCGGGCAAGAAGATCGGGCGATACTCAGCCTCGCCCGGACTAGACGCGGAAGTACTCCTCGCTTCCGTCTTGAATAGACCCAAAGAATTCCTCTACTCCCACCTGCACTCTCCGGTGCCGTCGGTAAAATCCCAACGGTTTAACTATTTAGTTCGCAGGCGCCGGCAAGGAGTCCCGGCGGCTTATCTCGTGGGCCAGAAAGAATTCTTCGGGCTGCCGTTTGTCGTCACCCCTGATACGCTCGTTCCCCGCCCGGAAAGCGAAGCAATCGTGGAACGTTCATTAG
>Ga0155012_132_pt1 | contig 21472 bp, 17 predicted proteins | sample RifCSPhighO2_01_FD_105980 | JGI IMG/M metagenome (GOLD analysis project Ga0155012, IMG submission 105980) | Candidatus Doudnabacteria bacterium RIFCSPHIGHO2_01_FULL_50_11 | reverse complement strand
TTTGAGTACTTGTGAAAAGACTTCTAGTAACCAAGGTAGATTTTTTTCTCTCGAAAAACGGCCGGCATAGAGTATAATTTTTTTTCCCACATAGCGGCTTCTCAATGCGGCTACCAGATTCGGGTCGACTTGAGAAAATGAGTCTGAAACGGGTGTTGGCAATACTGCGATCTTTCTATTAGAAACTCCTGCCTGAACAAGTTTATCCTTTATCCCTGAACTCATCACTCGTATGCCGTCTGCTTGCGAAACTAAGAAACGACTAAGCGGTAGGAGTAATCGATTAAGAAACCTGGCGTGCAGCCAGTAATCATTATCCCAAAAATCCCCGTGAAAATTTATCTGAAGCTTGCACCCAAATTTGCGCTTGAGCCACCATCCCACTAAAGCCGGGACAAACGGATCCTGCGCAACCACGATGTCAAAAGGATGTTGCTCATGAATTTTCGAAGCTAAACGGAACGCATCAAGGACAAACCTGGTCTTACTCCGTGAGTTGGACGGATACCCAGTTACATTGCTGCCGATAGTAAACGGTCGATCGGTCTCGCCACGGCGCGTGTAAACGATAATATCGAGGCTGTCCAAGTGTTGACCGTACTCCCGGTGACGATCAACTGCGTCGCCCGGTCCCGGTATGCCCACAAGTGTTTTGTCCAAGCCAATGTTTAAAATTCTCATTTTACGAGCTGTTTGAATAATTCAAGGTGTCGCTGGGTGAGATCATCCCAGGTGAATGCATATTCTATGTGCCGCCAATCCTCAGCTCGCCGGGTATCTTTGATCGGGTCCAGAGCTTCACGAAGGGCCTCTCTCAAAGACGATATACTAGTCGGATCAAATTCTTGGACATGCTGACGGACAGTGGGAGGTAAACCGTTCTCACTAGATAGCAGTACGGGGGTTCCGACGCTCAAAGACTCTAGGACCAAGTTAGGATTTAATTCTGTCAGTGAGGGAACGACTGCCAGCTGGCTTGCCGCCAGGTATCGCAGCAGGGCTTCCCGATTCATGGGTGGCAGAATATCAATTCGATCAGCAATTCCCAGAGCCGAGGCGGATGCGGCCAGCTGATCATGCCGAGGTCCCTCGCCGATCAGCACCAGTCTGGCTTGAGGTGAAAGCTGTGCGTAGGCTTTCAGCAAGAGCTCAATATTTTTCAGCTGAATAAATCGTCCGGCGTAGACGATTCTTTTCTTGACCTCACTCCGCGGAATACTAACAGTAACAAAAGGATTATTAACAACCGAGATTTTATCCGCCGCGATTTTAAAGTAACGGCGGTATAGTCCGGCCTGGAATTCGGTATTGAAGATAATCAACCTGGCACGAGACAGAACAAATCGATAAAGCATAAGATAGAATTGCTCGATCGCGTCTTTCGATTGTTCATAATAAATTCGCAGGGGCGCTTGGGTCTTCCCCTGCTCGACACGTTTCTCCCAAAGGAAATCACCACCCAGACGAATTACCAACTGCTTTCGGACCAACAATGAAACACACGCTGCAGGTAAGCCGCTGCTGACCAAGTCTTGCGCATACACAAGGTCGCTTTTCTTAGCATGAGCAAATAATACAAGGAGATACCTTAAGTAACGCATGAAGACAAATCGGCCACGCCTGACCGTTCTAACCAGGAAAGGTTGGCTGACAGAACTGTCTTCTTTCCCATACGCCACCACTGATACCTCGATCCCTTGCGCATGAAGCCTGCGAGCGAAATTTTCTACAAAGGTCGCCATCCCGCCCAGTTCGGGAGGATACGTCCCCGATGCGATAACCACTTTCATATCCTGTCCTTTCTCGGCGCGACTTCTATGATCTGAGACAGACGCGGCCCAGCGAGCAATGTGGCGACGGTCTGAGCAAACAAAAGCAAAAGGAGAGGTTCTGCAGGGACCCTAAACCTAGGTTCTGCTACGGCACCCGTTGTTAAGGCAAAGGAGACAGCTATCATCAAAAAAAATGCAAACGCAAAACGGCTATTTTTCTTCTGCAAAAATAAACCGACCGCAAGGAGTATGTAAAGCAGGAACAAGACAGCCTTCCCCGCAACAAGCCACGGATATGATCGGATGAAATTATATATTCCAGCTGTATCCTGAGAGAAAATGGCTGTCATGTTCAAATCATTTGCGCTCTTCTGAAAACTTCGCAAAATGTCAGAAATGCCTGTATTAAGGAATACGGCGCCCGCATTAATAATATGGAAACGTAAATACGGGGCCCATTTCGGAACGATAATCTCCATGCCTTTTCTCTTGTACCATCTAGCCATCACCAATTCGTTTGCTGGTGCTGCCTGGGCGTCGTTCGCCCACTGGCGAAACAGGATTTTTGCGTCCTCAGAGCTGAGATGATTCTGCTTGGCGTAGAATTCGCGCGCATTGTACCAATACAGGTTGTATGAGGGCAGAGACGAGAGCGACCAGGCTCCGAAAGTCAGATAATTGCGTATGAGCCAGGGAGCAATGACCGCACAGAACAATGACAGGCAAATCAGTGCCCCGGCGATTCTTTCTCGCCATCGTACCCGCATTGAAAAGAAAAAGCCGAAAACAATCAATATTGCCTCCACCGGACCTATGGGTCGAGCCAGGGAAGCCAGGCCAATACCTAAACCAGAGAAAGCTGCGCTGGACAACCGTCCTGAATCTCTAAATTCCACAAAAAAATATACGGCCAGAAGCAGAAAAAAAGTAAAGTACGTTTCTGTCATCAGCTGGCTGCTATGATAGATTGATAAAGGATCGCAAGCCAGCAAGATCGCGCCCCAGAATCCGACTGATTCAGAGAATGTACGACGCCCGATGTAATATACCAACAGCACGGAGAAGCTTGCGACTGCTATCTGTAATACAAGGTATAAAAGCAATGATCCCCGGAACAATCCCAAGAGGAGAGGAACAAGCGGCATGCGGCCGGCGACGGGTAGGAAGGGTGGTGATGTACTTTCGGAAAAACCGTTTCCTGAAAAAACATTTCGAGCCAATTGCAGATAAGCTTGACTGTCCCCCGCAAAGGAGGATTGCATAGATCCCGCATGGTAATATTGCAACCCAAACAAGGCGAGACGCAGTACGAACGCCAGAAAGAATAGGCTGATAAGCTGTTTACGATGCAATGGAAGCATTTTGCAACAAAATCATAGCAGAACCCCAGACTGAAAGCTACCGAAAAAAAGAGCCCAACGATCATGCGATCGAGGGCTTATGCTTTGTCGAGTCACATAGAAGATAACAAGCGCTGGAACGAAGGTCCACGAGCCATTGGAAATTGACTCGCCACCTGCCTTCACTGAAATCAATGCAGGGTAGCACAATACGTTGATGGTGATAATGGCGCCAGCGAGTACCCAATAGGGGTATGGCCCCGCGCTTGCCTACCATGGCAAGCCATTGGGTCGAAATCAAGCGATGATTCTTGACTAGCGCTTCCCCGTGCCGCTGGCCGAAATTGCCATCAGAGGACGCGCTTGGATGAACATTTCCTTCCTCGTCGATGATTTCACTCAGGTTGGGGAAGCGTACCAGTCGAAGATCATCCGGTCGAAATTCTACCGGGTCGTCAGTATCACCGAGAAGTACCCAAGCATCCCGGCGCATATCCTGTGAAAAGCCAGGGGCAATCGTGAGCGTGCTGGTTACCCGCGGCGACGAAAACAGACTTCTGATGGATAACAAGGCAGTTTCCTCCTTTACTACTTTCTACATCCGTAAAGATCAGCTGATGTTGAGAGATGCGGACTGATAGCCATATCCTCCAACAACCAACCGTCTCTTAACACAATCTTATAACATCTTGTGATTCAAATGTCCAGAACAAGCTAGTTGAATATATTGTAACGAATAATACACCAAATAGCCCACACGCCGTCCCGCCAAGAGATTTTCTTGCCCTCCTCATAGGTTCGCCCCGCATATGAGATCCCGACTTCATAGATCCGCCATTTTTTCTGTTTCGCAATTTTAGCAGTGATCTCCGGCTCAAAACCAAACCGCTTCTCTGCCAAAGTAAATGAATGAAGAACCTCTCTCCGGAAAACTTTATACCCTGTCTCCATATCCGTAAGATTCAGATTTGTAAAAACGTTGGATAGAAGCGTTAGAAACCGGTTCCCGCAATAATGCCAGAAATACAATACCCGGTGGGGATAATCGCCGACAAATCGCGATCCGTAGACGACGTCGGCAAGGTTTTGAAAAATTGGACCGAGTAGAAGTGGGTACTGGGCCGGGTCGTATTCCAGATCCGCATCCTGAATAATAACCACTTCTCCCAGCGCATGCTCAATGCCTGTTTTTACCGCCCCACCCTTGCCGGCATTCTGTTTATGATAAATTATTCGATGCTTGCCTTCCCATTGCGCGAGAATCTCGCGTGTCCCATCGGTTGAACAATCATCAATGAGAAGAAGCTCTTTCTCGTGACCGGGTAATTGAACCCTCTCTACGCGTGCAATGAGTTCCGCGATAGTGGATTTTTCGTTATATATGGGGATTACGATTGAGATTTTCATACTTGTGGGTGCTGAAGCGATGCTTCGGTGAAAACGCGCTGCATTTGTTCGGCAATTGAGTCCCAGCTATAGTGCTGCTTGACCAGGGCGAGCCCATTGTCTTGAATTGACTGATACAATTTCTTATCATTGAACAGCCTCTCGATCTTTTGCGCAACGTCGCGCGGGTCGTCTACCGATACAACAAGACCTGTATGTCCGTCGGTGAGGAAGTCAGCTATGCCTCCGATTTTTGTCGCCACTACCGGCAGACCAGCCGCCATGCTTTCCAAAAATGCGTTGCCCAAGCCTTCCGAGCGTGATGGCCGGACGAAGACTGATCCGACGTGGAGGGCGTCGGGCAGCTCAGCATGAGTCAGTGTGCCAACAAAAGAGATTCGCTCTTCGATTTGAAGATTCTTGGCCAGAATTTCAAGAGCAGGGCGTTGTGGTCCGTCGCCCATAATCAGTAAACGATATTGTTGAGGCAATAAGGCAATCGCACGGATGATGACGTCAACGGCATTTTTCGGCACCAGCCGAGAAGCTGTCACTACGACCCGCTGCTCGGGGGTGATTTGAAAAAAAGCACGATACCTCTGAGCGACTGACACGTCGGAAGGCCGACTGAAATGCTCTACATCGACACCGTTGGGCACAATCACCACCCTGCCCCGAGCACCCAAGCTCACAGCGCGATCAGCAAGATAGCTGCTGATTGCCTGGATATAATCCGCGCCGTGTACAAGCCGCTTCCACCAAAATCCAAGTAAGCCCAGCTTGCCCCGGTCTAAATGCTGTTCTGGGTCCCCTTCTTGCAAGGTCAGTAATAAAGGCGGAGAAGTTGTCATAAGTTTGCAGAAGTAGGCGCCGATAGAAGCATATGAAACCATCATTGCCCACATCAGATCAAAGTGCCGCCTCCGCAAAAGCTTGCGGGCTTTCCAGAACGCCAAAAGTGGAAAAACGAATAAACGATCAAATTTCGTTCCCCAGCCCAGTCGCCAGACCTCCACGCCGTGAACGAACTCATGCGGCGACAGGTTGCGATTCATCCTGTGCGTCAGCATAGTATACACATACTCATCCGAGGTACGACGCATGATTTCCGCAAGGGCAATCTCCGCGCCGCCGACTGCGGGGTAATACGCGCTGGAAAATACTAAGATCTGTCTCATATTTTCATCTTATTGCTCGCGCATGTCGAGCAGTCCCAGGGGGTCTTGATATTTAGTAAACCACTCCACAAACTGCGCGACGCCTACGGATACTGTTGTTTTCGGATCGTAGTTCAATAGTTCCTTGGCTTTCTGAATATCTGCGTAAGACTTATTAACGTCTCCCGGCTGCGCGGGAAGCAGTTGTTTCTCTGCTTTTTTGCCGAGATATTTTTCCAGCTGCGCAATATACTCCATCAGTTGAACAGGTACTGCATTCCCCAGATTGATTACTTCAAAAACAAACCTAAGATCAAGTGCGGAGATCACTCCGGAAACAATGTCGTCTATATAAGTAAAATCTTTGGCACTCTTGCCGAAATTGTAGACCGGGATGGGCTCACCGCGGGCTATACGCTGTGCAAAAATAAAAAGCGCCATGTCGGGCCTGATCCAAGGACCATAAACGGTAAAGAAACGCAGAACCGTTACAGGGAGTGAAAACATCTTCGCATATGCGTGGAGAATGTTCTCCCCCGCGATTTTTGTCGCAGCATATAAAGAAACAGGGGTTTGCACAGGCTGGCTCTCTTTGGAAGGAAATTCTTTATTCAAACCATAAACCGATGAGCTCGACGCGAAAACAAAATTCTCAACCTTACTCTCGATTGCCGCGCGGACAACTTGGAGTGTACCCAACACATTGTTCCGCTCGTAAACCTCCGGTGCTTTCTGCGCATAGCGCACTCCGGGCTGTGCTGCAAGATGGACAATTTTTTTAACCTTGTGTTTACGAAAGGCCTCTTTCACTGCTTCATAGTCGGTGATATCGATGCGCTCCAGTTTAACACTATCGCCAAGCAGAAAATGAACCCGGGCTTCCTTGAGTTTGGGGCTATAATATTGGTTAAAGTTGTCGATGACGAGAACATCGTCTCCGCGCGAGTGCAGCTTCTGTGCAACGGCGGAACCGATAAATCCCGCGCCTCCGGTTACAGCAATAGACATGTCAGAAAAACAAAACCGCCAGAGACATAAACGACAGACTGGCGGAAAGAGAAACCGGCTGGGCCATACCAAAGCTCATTTAACGGTCCACTCCCCCCGTCAGGCCATGATTGATCTCTTCAGTTACTTTCAATAACTTTAAGTCCAAACCCAGTTCGTCCGCAAAAACAATCATCGCGCGTATATCCTTGGGCAAGCATTTACCACCATACCCTCGGTACCCTCCGTGCCAAACATCGAGGTGAGAATGGCCGATTCGTTTGTCCGCCGCAACAGCATCCCTCACGATATCATAGTCGAGCCCAAGTTTTTCACATAGATCGTACATCTGGTTTGCAAAGGCGACTTTCACCGCAAACCAGTTATTACCAAAATATTTAATCGCTTCAGCCGCTGTCGCGGGTACGAATTTCGTATGTGGCGCCGTCGGTAATACGTCCATCACTTCACCTGCCACATGATGACTTCGGGTTGTATACCCTACGATCTGCCGGTCGGGAAATGCGAAATCCTGCTCGGCCGTGCTTTCGGTAAGAAATTCGGGGTTAATAAGAATCTTAAGATGTGGATAGGAAGCTTGGTATTTTTCCGTAGTTCCCGGGATGACGGTGGATTTTATAACAACAATTTTGCCTTCCGGGGCGCGGGCGGCGTTGGACATCGCGTCGTCAATGGCCGAAAGGTCGATCTTGCCGTTGAATGGAGTCGGAACGGCGATAAATATAATATCTTGCTCAAGTACTGTCTGGATTGAGTCAAGCGACTTGTACTTATCATATACCCGGACCGGGTGGCCTTTACGATCGAAGTATCGACCCAGCGCGCCACCGACAAAGCCTCCACCAATAAGTCCTATCGTCTTTTTGTGCTGCATTGAATATTTTGTGAAAAATAACTCCTCTTTTTGCGGAAGAGGGGGACGTCATGTAGTATACTAGTATGAAAATTATTGGTCAACGCCCTTCAATCTTGTTGGTTGTCACTCAAGCCAACTGGGGAGGCGCACAAAAATACATTTTCGATCTTGCGTCGCATCTTTATGGCCAATATGATGTTTCTGTAGCAGCTGGCACAGAAGATTCTGATTTGAAAGTTAGGCTGGAAAAAATCGGAGTCCCTTTCCACCCCGTTCCCGCCCTCGTACGTGCGGTTTCGCCATTCTCTGATCTACAAGCAGTCAATCAGCTTAAGAATCTTATACGCCTACTCGGTCCAGATATCGTACATCTCAACAGCAGCAAGGCTGGCGTGCTCGGCAGCATTGCAGCTAAGCTGGCGGGAGGGTGCAAGGTCGTATTCACAATTCATGGGCTGGTATTGCAAGAACCGCTATCGCCCCTTGTTTGGGTTGCCTATTGGCTTGCAGAACGCCTTTCGGCGCCCCTTAAAGACTTATGGATCGCTGTGTCTGAAGCAGATCGGTTGGCCGCCAGGCGCTATGGCTTGGCCAATGACGAGAAAATAAAAACCATTCCGATTGGCCTCGATTTTTCAACCCTATCTTTTCTGTCACGTTCTCAAGCCAGAGAAAAGCTTTCTCTCCTTACTACGACTGACCTAGCGGCAATAAATGTAGTTGGCACCATTGCCGATTTTTACCCAACCAAAGGGCTTAGATACCTCGCCCAAGCTGCCTCAGAGGTCGTGCGCCGTTCTCCCCAAACGCATTTCGTGGTGATTGGACGGGGCAATGCCGAACGACTCCAGACTGAGATTCGACACACGGGTATCACAAAGTCTTTTCATATAATCAGCTCGCTTTCTGAAAATGCTGCCTCACTGCTTCCAGGGTTTGATCTATTTGTCTTGTCGTCGGTGAAAGAAGGACTGCCCTATACTCTCCTCGAGGCCGCGGCCGCAAAATTGCCAATCCTAGCGACTTCGGTGGGCGGCATCCCAGACGTCATAGAAGACGGCGCCAATGGCCTGCTTGTACCCCCACAGAATTCCGCCGCGCTCGCCGAAGCAGTGCTGCAACTGCTCTCTGATCCGATCCGAGGGCGGGCGATGGGTATGGCAGCCGCAGAAAGAGTCAAAGAATTTTCCCTTAAGTCAATGGTTCAAAAAACAAAATCAGCGTACGCAACGCTTGGGTAAGCTACTCTAGAATTCTTAAAAAATAAGTTAGTTCGGCTTGTTTTTTTCATAGTAACCCGAATTGACATTTTCGATGAATTTATCGGCTTGAACAATATAATCCCCGCCAAATGACTTGATGCGCTCTGCGGCGGCTAGCGCCTCTTTCCGATTTCCTAGATAGGCAAATGACAATGCCCGATCAATCCAGGCATTGATATCCTCCGGATCTTGCTGAATAATCTCGCCGGTAAAGTAATTGATCCATTCGATGCTGGTGTTGTTCTTGGCCATATTATAAAACTGGTAAAGATAATCTAACCGCTGATAGCGCGGCGCGTCTTGGCGCATCTGTGCTGCATAGGGTTCGAATTTGCCGTCTTGCTTGGCGTTGGCATATAACATCAACATATTCAGATAAGACTCCACTACCGCGGGATTGAGATCGAGCGCTTTCTTGAAGTAGTTTTCAGAATTTTCCAGGTGCTTCGCCGCCTCTTCGGGATTACTCTGGACTAGATTGCGGTATAAATACAATTCTGAATATCCTGCCTCCTGCCAGATTAAGGGCCGGGTCGGGCTTAACACTTGCAGCTTCGGAAAGTAACTTAAGGCTTTATTGAGACGCTCAATTTTCGTTTTTGGGTCGGCGGCGAAAGTGTAATTATAATTGCGCATCGCCACCAGATAATTTTTTGTCTTATCTGGATACTCCATCAGTTGCTCGTCCGCCTGCTCGTCGGTATACGCCAGCACCGGCTTGACTTGACCAATGACTTCTCCTGCATTCGCCAACTGCTGCCCGACGAAGTCTATGAATTGAACCCTGTATTCTTGTCGTCCGTACGTGTCCGGCTCAATTGACCGTTTATACCGGTCGACGACGGTGAAAAAGTCATCTTCCTGTGGATTGGAATGCCCTGCTACTGCTGCCGCGCGATTGGCGCTTGCCGGCAGCAGATTGACGTACCACAGGATTGGAATGAAGGCTGCCGCATAGATCACAGCCATCGCGATCCCCGTCAACCGAGGCACCGCAACTGTCCGCTCGGAGTCAGAAGCGGCCAAAATCGAGGCGTAGTAGGCCCAGGTGAAGAAGAGAATCGCATAAGTCGTGATGGATTCGAACACGAACAAATCCTGAATCAGGAACGCAACGGCTAAGCCAGCAAAAACTATGCTTGCATGGCGCTGCACTGAATTCTGCGAAGCTCGCTTTAAAGAAGCGTAAACCGGATAGAATAAGAAAGCCAGATATAATAATAGACCGACAATACCCGTTGTCGTCCCCCGATCGAAAATCAGATTGTGGGCGCGATCAAACCAGACCTGCGAGCCTGCGTCCTGATAAATGGTCGGGGGGAAATATTTGTCGAAGACATCTCCAAAATTTTCTAAACCCACTCCGAAGATGAAGTTTCTTGGACTCTCGGTCCATCCCTTCCACGCGGCTTTCCAGGTTGCCACACGGGTCTGGGCGGTCGTTTCCGAAAAAGATACATTCACGATTCTGCGCAGCTTAGCAGAATTCTGAATCCACGGCTGGTTGCGGCTCAAAAATAGTCCGCCCCCAACGACCAGTAACCCAACAATCGCTCCGAGGCCGAGCCTCATCACGCGGCGGTTCCCACGATTGATCCATATGTATAGTGCCGCGACCGTGGCTAGGCCGGCGGCGAAGCCCAAGATCGCACCTCGGGTTTCAGTCGCAACTAGTACCCAGACGAACAAGGCAAAGAGGCCGCCGTAGTAGATGCGCAAGGGTTTGGAAGCGCGCGCCATAAATAGATATGTGGCGAAAGCTATATGGAACAGGATGTATGCCGCAAGGAACGCGGCATTGCCGAAAGTTGCGTCAGCGCGCGATCCGGAAGTATTTAATAATACCCCCAGCCCCAGGGCCTGCCCGGCCGCAAAAAGCGAGATCAAAACGGCGATACCCAAAGATATGTCAAAAAGCCCTTTCCAGGCTTTCTCCGAACGCACAACGGAAGCCAGAACCACGAAAAAGGCCCAGCCATGCAGCCATAGCATCAGTCCCTCTCCGCGTTCTATATTTCCCCAAAAGCTGATATTCCAGCTGTGTCCCAGGGCAGAGGACAGCACCACCCAGGCCACAAAAAGCGTAAAGATTATTGTGGTTTTGTTCAGCCGGGGACGATACGCATCGGACAACGCCAGCAATACCAAGTACGCAAGCACCATCACTTCAACGAGTATCCGAAACCATAGGACCTTCGTGGTGATGAACGGGAAGAAGAAACCGTTGCCCATGAACAGCGGCGTGGTCAGCGACAATCCGATCGCCAGATAGACCAGCCACAGGCAGGCTTTTTCTAGATTTTTCATAGTGTAAGTTGAGTATTCATAACTGCTTTTCCAAAAGATAGCTTTAGCGTAACGAAGGGTAGGCGCTTTTAAGTTCCTCGGCCTGCTCTGCGCTCAAGGCTTGGACATTCTCCAGGTAAGTCCGGGCTTTTTGGATATCGCCGCCGCTCGCAAAAAATTCAACCAGATTCGTATAGTAGGTCAATTGATTCGCGGAGTCTTTCGCGACTGCTTGCAGCATGGTCGGTTCAAAGAGATGCTGTTTTTCTTTCAGATTATAGCGATACAAGTCGGCCAGACCTTGATATGCGGAAGTATAATTCGGCTGGATTTCGAGCGCCTTAAGATAGTAAAATTCCGCAGCGGGAAAATCCCGTAAAAAATATTGATTCACGTTTCCCAGGTTCAAGTCGGCGATAAAATTGAGCGGCTGCAGCCTGAGTGTCTCTTCCCACGCGGCCACTGCTCCCGTATGGTCGTTGAGCTGCTCTTTTTGGTTGGCAAAATCAAACCACGCGGCGGCGCTGGCCGGGTTTTGTAAAACTTTCTGTTGCAGTTCCTCGAGCTTTTTGATTTGTGAGTCAAGCTGCTCGCCCGTCATCCCTTGTGGTGCCACGAGTTTGGAACGGTCTATGGTCAAAATGTTTTTGATTCGCCGGTCTTCTGCCGTGGGGAAAATCTTAATATATCCCTGCTGCTGGTAATACCACAACACGCCGAGAACCAGCCCCGCTCCCGCTATTGCATAGCCTGCGATCCTGAAAATTTTTCTTTTATCCTGCATGGTCTGTGGACGAAAAAAACAAATAACTTCCTAATTGTACACTACTCCTAACGAAAATCAACCCCTGCCACCAACCAGCTCGATAGAATGACGTGGTCGAGCTGGGCACAGCCAGGAATATGAATATCAAAGAGCCCCCGATGGAAACGGGGGCTCTTTGTGCTGTCCTGAAGATAAGACTCGTCCTACTTTCAGGGAAGCTACTCCGCCAGGAGGTTAGTTGCCTACCACCTGTGCGGTTGACGTCGCGGTCGCGCCTAAACCGGAAGCGAGGTAGCCGTTGTACCACTGCAGTGAAGTCAGTGATGAAGCGGCCTGGCTCTCGTCCAGGTTAATGTCGGACCAGACGAAGTTGCCCTGGTCGTTCTTGGTGAACACTGCGGCCGGGCTGCCGCCGACGTTCCGAAGAACAGTCGTGGCAGTGTCACCCAACAGACTCGTAGAGATAGAGTCTGCCGTCGGGCTGCCGCTCCGACCAACGGTTGCATACAGATCGATCGTGGCTGTGCCGCCTGCGGCAATAGCCAGATAACGCTTGCCGTGAGACTGACTGTTGCTCACCGGCAAGTTGATCGTGACTGTACCGTCGATCAGATAGGTTCCGTTCGCCGAGGCTGACAATTGGCTTCCGTCAACTACACTGCCGCAAGCACCACCGCAGGTGGTGAGTTTGGTGTAGAAAGCAGTAGCCGTTGTGCCGGACGAAGTCGCCACGGAATAGGTCAGCGCGTACAAACCTACTGTGCCACCGACAGCCGAAACCTTGGCTTGGTTGAGTACAACCGTAGAAGCTAGGTGGGCAGCGGGTGTGCCAAACGTTACCGCCGGGACAGCCTTGTGGAGGATGAACGCGGTACCGGTTGAGTCGGTGTACGTGACTGTTGCGCCGGAGTTGGAACCGTTACCTGTGGCTGTGAAGCCGTTCTTGCCGCGCAATCCGGCCCGGATATCAGCATTCGCTGTGCCAGGCTCGTTTGTGCCAAGAGCGACTACGTCACCTAAGATAGACAGTTTCTTACCCGTGCTGTCTGCAGGGATGGTCAGATCGCCACGATTGAAGTTGATCTGAGTCTCTGCCTGACCAAGCGAGTAGCCACTTGCGCTACCCACGACTGCACCGTCGAGCTTGAGGAAGACCTTGGCGATTTGACTGAATGTAGACGTTGCCGTGCCTGATAAGGTCCCGTCTTCAACTCGGACGGTGAGCTTGGTAATGTCTACTGATTCATTGGTCGCCTTGAGTCGTACTTCCGCCAGAGTGACGCCGGACGTCCCGTGGACGACCAAGCGGCTGGCTGGCTGGGAGGCATCCTGGGTGATTGTCAGGGTGCCGGCAGCGGCAATGGTCAGGAGTGCACCATCATTTGCGATGGTGCTGACCGAAGCGGCGTTGCCTGTGGTCAAGCCGTAAGCCGTGATTGCAGCATTGGAGGTAATACCGAACTGGTTTACCTCACCCGCATTGGAGTTGCTGCCGACATCAATGTAGAGATTGAGGATTCCTGACGTACCCTTGGTCACAACGATCGGGCTGGTCAGCGCGAAGGTGGACGTTGCCGCCGTGGTCCGGGGATTACCGCCGGCCGTCGGGGCGCTGTTCACCGGGCTTTGCGCTGTGCCGTTCCACTTCAAGGTTAAGTTGTTGGTCTTGCCAGTGGAGGAGGCCGCAATACCAATCGCGGTGATACGGATATCTTCACCCGAATTGGTCGCGTCGAAAGTCCAGCTACCGGCCAAGACTCCCTGTGAATTCGTAATGACCGACTGGTTGGTCGGGGTGGAATTCTTCGTCACTGTCAGGCCAGCGGTTTTCACCGTCTGCGTGGCAGTAGTGATGTTGGAGCTTGGTGTCGCTGTGATGGTATTGCCGGTGGTTTCGCCTCGGGCGGTGATTGCCGAACCCGGGGTATTGATACCGGCATAGATTGTGTCATTGGTAGACCAGTTGCCGCTAGTCGTCAAGGTTGCGACAACTTTGTAGGCATTCGTGCCGACGGGAACAGTGAACGTGTCAGTGAGCGCAACGGTAATTACGCTGGCTGACGTCACCGTCGGATCGGTCGGTCCGGCAACCGTGTTGCCGTTCGCATCAACCAATCTTACTGATTGGAGCGAAGCTGCAGCAACCGCGCCATTGGAAGTCGTGGAAGTGATCGTGAGAGTCAGTGCAGTGATGCGGACTGGCTCGCCCTTCGCTTCGAATTCGAAGGCACCCAAGACTTGTCCGGAACCAATAGTGATATTGGTTGCCGCCACAGTCGAGGAGCGACCCACCTGCAACGTTCCCGTGGAAATCGTTGCTGTGTTGTCGACTAAGACCGGATTGCGATTGATGTGCGCGCCGGTGCCGGTGTAGCCTGGCGTGATACCCGCATTGTAGGTCTTCCCGATGACGAGAAGATCGGTGGTGCGATAGATGCCGAGCTGGACCGTGCGACCAGAACCGCCCGCTACATCAACTTGGACGATGTATTGGTTGGTCTGGCCCTTCAGAATCGTTTCAGCAGGGAAGCTGAAGTTGACGTAGTTGCTGTTGTTTACGCTTACTACGCCATTAGCCAAGAAGGTGCCGTCGCGATAGAGCTTGATGTTCTTCAGATCGGTCGCGAGGCTGGCGCTACCGGTCTGATAGACCTTGACCTGACTGAACGAAATATCTTCAGTCGCGCCGGCATTGACCTGGAAGGAGAACATGTTATAGGCAATGCGACCGACTTCCAGCGCGGTAGAGGTAGCGTTGGAGTACGCGCCACGGGACACCGTCGCCGTGCCGATAGTGATTGCGGTATTTATGGTCATTCCATTTCCCAGGATCGGAAGTGACACAGACACTGTACCGCCCTTAGTAGTGATGGCGGTCAGGGCCAGAGCTGGCATATCGCCAGCACCCGGGGAGGAAGCAATATTACCGGCAAGCATTACGGACTTGGAAGTGCCGTTTAGCAGAGTCAAGTCTTCACTAAAGGTAGCTGTATGGTCGGAATTGAACGTCTTCCCAATGTCGTTGATTGTCGCATTGGTAGATAGATCAACAATATCTACGCTTGAGAAGTCTGAATCCAGAGCCGTCCCCATACGCTGGACTACCCAAGAGTCAATGACTACATCGCCGCCGGAGGCGGTGAGATTGATTTTCGTGAACGGAACTCGAGCCGCACCCTTGATCGCAATGCCGGAGGCCGGCGTGTCAGATGCTAAAGATACGCTCAGGTTGCCAGTTGAAGTTGGACCCGGGGGAGGACCTGGAGGAGGGGTCACGCCTGTGCAAAGATTCGCACCGGCGGTAAGTCCGGAGGTCGAACCTGCGATAAGCGAAGACCACATGAATCCGAAGTCAGTGTAGCAGGAAGCCGTCGGGAAACCTTGTTTCCCGTTAGACGAAGTGATCGCATAGACGGTGCCACTATCATTGACTAAGGTGCCAACCCGGTAGCCGACGTTTGCTTCCACGCCCAACGCCAAATCAGCGGCATTAGCGGGAGTGACATCAGCAAAATCCAAACCCCATGAGTTGAAGACTGCGAGTGACGGGATGCCTGCTCGGCCAGTCCCGGTGATCATCCAGATCGTGCCGCTGTAGTTCACCAGGGTACCAGCCGGGTGAGACATGGCAGTATCGGATATATCTGTGCCTTGGGTGTAGCCTGCCGTGCTGTCATTGATGACGTTGGCAAACTTAAAACCCAAGCCTGTGAAGACTGAGGCGCTGGTGAAGCCACGCTTTTGGCCATTGAAAACGACAAAGACTGTACCATTATCATTTACAAGCGTGCCGTCAGCGAACATCACGTTGGCTGCCTGTGGCAAAGCCAGATCGGCGGAGTTCGCCGACACAACCTCACTCCACTCGTAACCGTGTGACATGAATACATTAGCGGAAGGAAAACCCCAGCGCTGACCGTCCATGATCTTGTAGACGGTCGTACCAGAGACCACTAGGGATCCGTTCGGATGTTGGTCAACTGCCTGCGCTGGCAGAGCCATAAACACACCAAACGTCCATACCACTAACGTCGTTGCTAACCCAAAGGCAAGAGCCTTATTCAAAGCGCTTGCAGCAATCGGTTTTTCCATTTTGGAAGTGTCTCCCTTTGTTCCATCCATAGCGTGGTGGAAATTCATTGTTCAATTGATACAATTAATCCCCGATATCTATGTAATGGATCGAAGGTTAATATTATTTACTTTTCAAATAAGCCAGGGGGCATTGCGCAAAGTCTTCCGAGTCGACCGATTATTAGTCCCTTGCGGGATATCGGTAAGGCTTTAGTAAAGCAATGTCCTGACCTACCGAAAACAATATAAGCACTATCGCCTCTCTCAAAAAGCGTTTCGGCAAAGACAACAAGAGGAGGGAAGCCGCACAGGAACTCTTGTTCTTTTCGCGGATAGTGTGATTCAGCTTTAAGGACGTGGATTTCATACCTGCCGTTACTCTCTTTCAAGAGTTATCCACACCTTCTCAATATCTTAAGAACTCTAAAACTTCTTATTTAACAAAAAAAGCCGATATCTGCGGATTTCTTGGCTTTTACACTAATAATTATACCATTTTTAATATAATGGGCAAAAGATTGGCCTTTTTGCAATACCTTTTCTAAAAAATTAAAACATTGACTAGAACATGTCATATATAAAAAATCAAATTCCAATCTATGTAAAAAGTTTTGTTTAGGGCAACTTCAGAACATAAATTATAAATGAAGAAAGGCGTACTACCTTCGCAACTGCACCTCCAGCCTTCGGATCAAACTTGCTTCTGATCCACTCGAGGAAATTTTTGGGAAATGGGAAGGAATGCCCTTCGACCCGGCTTGGGAACAATTACTGATGCTGCCGTTGCCAACCGCGCAACCCCCGGCGGTGGGGTTGGGAAATCCGAGAGACGGAGGAGTGGGTACTAGAAAAACCACATAGCGTTTGGCGGGGTCAAGCCCAGACAGGGTCGCACTACCTGGCACATTAAGGATGGTGGTGATGGCAGTAGGATTGGATGAGTCCATATCATAAGCATCCGCTCGAACAGTGCTGGCAGATCCCGATGTGGCTATCAAGAATAGCGAACTATAACCACCTGCTGTGCTGGCGGGATTTGCTGGATCGTCAAGTATCAAGACATCATAGGTGGTTGATGATGTTGCGAATATATATGGATTGTCGTAAAAGTTCGAACAGACAGCGTAGCTCGAACCGCCAGGCAAGCTGCCCTGATTGGTGGTCGGACACCCGGCATTGTAAGAGTTGAGCTGCCTGATGCGAAAAAACAAGGCGGCCTCAGCCCCGGTCTCTGCCGAAGACACAGCAGGTTCCGATTGAGATAAGTATCGTGAAGATTTGACCTCGCGAATCACCAGCGCGCCCAAGCTAAAACTAATCGCTGCGACCGCGGCCAGAATCATAATGCTCATGAGCAATGTGACTCCCGACTGCGAGTGAGGAAAGCGCTTGGCGCATGCAAAACATGAGCCTACTTTCTTCGAGATGATTGTGTCTGATTTATCCCCCATAGTAGCGTGGAGAAGCGGATGTCTCGTACTGAATCGTGGTCTGGTCGGTTGGCCGAATGCTAAGGTTGGAGCGAATTGTGAATGTAAAAGTCACGCGCGGCTGGACGCTACCCACCGGATATGGGTTGGTAGCAGGAAAAATCCAGACAGCAAAAGAGCTTACCACAACATCGTTCCCTGTAAGGTCGGTTGTGCTGCCGCCTCTAGTGAGTCGGAGTTTGCCCCCAGAAAGAGTGATATCGATGGGCGTCCCAGTATGGTCATTCAAATACAGTACGGTGACCGGACCCGGCTGGGCCACTGATGCCCCGTAAGCGGAATAGCGAACGTAGCCGTTGCGAATCTCTCGCGTCAGGTATTCGCTCACGAACCGGACATTCTGGGCCACCACCCTAATCCCCCGGCTTTTCTCGTCAATTCTGATAATGGCTATGAAAGAACCTATAACCGAAGTGACAGTCAAGGCAAAAACACTGACTGCCACGATCGACTCAATCACGGTAAACCCTCTCCGATACCCCAAAGCATCACTCGCGCCCAGTCTTGGGTTGGATAGGATTGTTTGTCGGTTATTACAGGAGGTGCGCATGGCCAGATTTAATAATTTTTCCAGTTGGTCAAATATTCAACAAGAGTGACTTTACACGTCGTGGAATCAGGATTGTTGGTGGCGGGACAGCCCTTACCTGTCCACCATGCCACAGACTGAATAGTCAACATGGGGTTGTTGTTAGAAAAAGGTGAGGTGATAATTTCATCAAGCTCCACCCGGCGGGAATACACATTAAATCCAGAACCGCTATAAAGATACGTTCCGTTTTCGCCTGGATACAACTGAAAGTTCGGCCCTCCGGTATTATCTATGACCCAAGAATTGGCACTTGGAGTAAAAACGGTTCTCGACTTGACGTTGCCAGGCAATCCGGGCATCCCGTCCAGCCAATTAGTATAACAAAACTGCCCTGCACCCATATCTGCCGAACAGTCCGTAAGCGTGCCGGTCTTCCAGTTGGTGTCGCGGGCGTTCCGGACGATTTCAATACCCTCGCGGGCAAGTCCGGTGGCGACCAGTTGCTTAAGGGCGGTATCTGAGGAATTCAAAGAATATACCGCCAAAGACAACCCTCCTAAAATACCAGTCGTCAGCAAGCCAATGGCCACGATAGTCTCTATCAGCGTCTGTCCGGAACTACGGCCTGTTGACTTGGAAAATTGTCTTTTATTGCTTGTCATAATCTATTGTACTTCAATTCTTCCCGAGCTTCCGTCAATGGTCACCGTCTTTTTGAGGGTAGACCCCGAATAAATGATATCGAAAGTCGCACGCTGACTTGTTGCTTCATTGTATGATCCTCCGGTCATTCTGATCTCCCCAAATGGCGGCATGAAGCGCAGGCTTAGACTCGCAACTGATGTGCCTGCGATGGCAATATTGGAAAAGGAAGTTCTTGACGGCAGGGTAATCGTCTCCAAGGCTTGGTAATTGATGGCATTTCCTCCGGCGTTTCTCGCCTCAGTGAAGGTTACATATGAGGTTCCAGACGAACCCACTGTCATACCATAGTCTCGGAGGGGCTGGCCCGAAGGGTGCGCGAGTCCGGAAAGAGTATTATTCTGCATGAGCCTCAGCCCGCTCTGGGTCGTGTCGGAGGCGAGCTTGAGGCTTCTGGTAATCTCTCCTTGCTTCAGATTTGCCAAAAACAAACCGCTCAAAACCGCGGTTATAGCAACCACGATCATCAGTTCAACCAAGCTGAATCCGGATTTGGAGAGAGAAAATTTTTGTTTCTTTGCCATCATCTTCGTTCTTAGTATACCCTAAGTAGAACAAACTTATAAATATAGGTTCAGACGGTACCATTCGAGTATTTTTTCGCCCCAAAGCATAACAACAAAAGATGCTAGCGTGAGGAAGGTTCCGAAAGGGAGAACGCCCCTCATGGTTTTACGCCCCGACATGATCAGGGCCACTCCAACTATCGCCCCGCTGGTATAGGCGAAAAACAGCACCATCAGCGAGCCGCTCAGTCCGACCAGTAGCCCCAGATACAATCCGAGCTTCACATCCCCTAGCCCTATCCATCTTCCTTGAGAGAGAAGGAACAATCCGCCGAACAGACCCGACATGATGGCCGCACCGTATAGGCCGTCCAAGGGCGACGCGGAGCCTGTGACTAGTCGCAAAACTAGAGCGACGACTATGCCTGCACCGACAAGGCGATCGGGAATTAAATAGTATTTCAAATCAAAGGTAAAAATGACTATCAACAAAGAAGCGTTGAAGAATCCCAACGCGAGCATAACAAATGATCTTAGACTTGCAAAGTCTGGCGCCTGCTGGAGAGCAACCAAAGCAAACGCCGCCCCACAAGCAAATTCTACAACTGGGTACTGCCAAGACAAGAGATGCCGACAATAGCGGCACCTAGCACCCAGAAACAAAAAGCTTAGAATGGGCACAAGGTCTTGAGGCCGCAGGCGGCGGTGGCAATGGGGGCACTCGGAATATCCGAGCAGCGTTCGGCCTGCGTGAAGACGCAAGATCACTACGTTCAAGAAGCTGCCTATCGCGGCTCCGAATAAAAAAGATAGCGATACAATAGCGGCATTCATAATTTCTTTATAAATACCCTGCCCTTTGGATTATTCGGGGCAGGGCTGATAAAATTCTTGGAGCGCTATCAGCTAAGTATTATAACTGCGGGAGAGCGGGATTGAATTGTCCATCTTCGTTCATAGTATAAGTCAGACCGGTTTTTTCCAGTATGAAAGTGATGGTATACTGATTTCGAAGATTGCTTGAGCCCCCGCATCCGGACAATGTGGTCCCCGCGACATCATAATCATATTGGAAAGAGGGGTACAGGGGGTCTTGTACAATCTTTATGACTGGCGTACCGCTACAAGATAAGGTTGTGCCGCCCGTGTAAGCACCATCAAACGTCGCTTTGTCAGGATAGCCGCTGCCGAGACTATAGAAGACATCAAACCCTGTTTTGAACTGCTGCATGTCAGTAAGCCTGCGCGCGTCACGCGCCTTCAGCCGAGAACGATTGATCGCAGCGGACACAATGGATGCCAATAATCCGATAATTGCTATCACCACAAGAAGCTCGATCAGGGTAAAGCCTGAACCTGGCTTTTGCTCTTTGCTTTTGTCTTTTGAGGCCGAAAATTTCAAACTCCAATTCTTAATTTTTATTTCCTCTGAATAGTGCGCGAATCTCGCCACATTCTCTATGTCTAGAAAATTTGGCAAGATCCGCGGGCTATTTTACCCCTTCGCACTCGAAAAAAAGAAAAAAGTCTGAGGGAACGCGCGATAGGGTCTAAGCCCGAGGTTTCTTCGATACACTTATTGGATACCTGCTGAGGATGCGGTTCTCGGTCCTGCGGAATACCCGCCGGTTGCAGCGCCCAAACAGAAAGTCAGGGTATATCCAGTTCCGCCGCCGGCCTGGGTGTAAGTGTAGGTGTTTTGGGCTGCGGAGCAGCCGGGATCAGCCGGGGTCGGGGCAGTGGGCCAGAGAGCCATAAAGGAGCTCCAGGGGACCGTGCCGTCACCCGGGGTAGGACCGGTCGTGCTCGCTGAGGCAGGGAGCGGGTAGCGGTTGTTATCGTTGTAGAATAATTCCAAACCGGTCATCACCTGGCGGACGTCGGCTAGGCGCTTGGCATCACGAGATTTCTGGCGGGCGGAATTGAGAGAGACCAAGACGACGGCGGCCAAAATACCAATAATGGCAATAACGACTAACAATTCGATAAGCGTAAATCCGGAAGATTTACCGCGAATGGTATGTAAGGCTTTCACTCTTGAATGTCACCCCCTCTCGGAAGTTAATATTTTTCAAAATCCAAATTACATCTATTATTGGATGCCCGCATTCGTAGCCGTTCTTGGTCCCGCGGAGATTCCTCCAGTCGATGCGCCCAAACAGAAAGTCAGGGTATAGGAAGTTCCGCTGCCGGTCTGAGTGTAAGTGTAGGTGTTTTGGGCTGCGGAGCAGCCAGTCTCCACGGGTGTGGGGGCAGTGGGCCAGAGAGCCATAAAGGAGCTCCAGGGGACCGTGCCGTCACCCGGGGTAGGACCGGTCGTGCTCGCTGAGGCAGG
>Ga0155012_129_pt1 | contig 21691 bp, 17 predicted proteins | sample RifCSPhighO2_01_FD_105980 | JGI IMG/M metagenome (GOLD analysis project Ga0155012, IMG submission 105980) | Candidatus Doudnabacteria bacterium RIFCSPHIGHO2_01_FULL_50_11 | reverse complement strand
ACATTGCCGTCCCCGCCGCCAAAGACCGAGCCAATACCAGTGCCTTTATTCTGCAGTAAGATGAGAACGACGACGGCCACAGAAACTATGATTTGCGTAAAATTGATTATTTTTAGCATGGTGTGAATGAATTCTTCGCAGAAATAACTGTACTACAATTTACTCCCATAGTCAATGCGATGGAAAAAATAAAACCGCAGGTACGATCTTAAGAGAGCAAAGCCTTGCTTCTTTTTTTTCTATGATAGGCCACCGCGAAACGGTGGGCCTCATCTCTAATGCGCTGCAACATATGTAACGCCCGAGAATCCGCCGGAAGACGCAGTGCATGCGCATGCTGAGGCAGAAATATTTCCTCAAGCCTTTTGGCAAGTCCGATGATGGGTATAGTGAGTCCCATAGAACGCAGTACTTTCATACCGACTCCAAGCTGGCCCTTCCCGCCATCTATGACTATGAGATCTGGCAGTCGCCACGAATCATTCCGCCGGATATTTTTTTTCTGTTCACCGGTGTGAGAAAAACGACGTTCAAGCACCTCCTCCATCATCAGAAAGTCATTGGGCGTAGTGAGGCTGCGGATTGCGAAGCGTTTGTAGTCACTTTTTTTGGGTTTGCCATTTTCAAATACGACCATGGAGCCGGTTGGCGCAGTGCCTTGCAGATTGGAAATGTCATAAGCCTCAATTCGGAACGGAAGCTCCCGCAGCTTCAGCCTATCACGAAGCTCAAACATCGCTTGCGTGATCACAGCTTGTTCTTTCTGGATGTTCTGGGCAGACTTTTGAAGGTGCTCTTGTGCATTTCTCTCAGCCATCTTCAGAAGCTTACGCTTGCGTCCTCGTGTCGGCCAGAGGAAGTTGACTTTTTTGTGGATCTTTGAGGAAAGAATACTTGTGATTTCACCTATCTTGTGCATGGCGAATGGAATATCGATTTCCATCGGGATATCGCTTGCTTCCGCATAGTACTTTTCTAAGAATGCTCGAAGTATTTCTTCTTCTGTTGCGCCCTTGGCATTGGTGAGAAGGAAATTTTCACTTCCTATCAATCTTCCTGCGCGGATTTGTAGAACTGTCGTCGCGGCAAGCGATCCCACCGCGACAACAGAGATAACATCGTGGGTTTCTCCCCGAGGACTTACGATTTTCTGTTTCTCCAATATGTTCTGCAGGGCGCGGATTTGGTCACGAATCCGCGCGGCCTTCTCAAAGAGTTTTCTTGCGGCGGCATCGTTCATCTGCCGGGATAATTCCTTGAGCGTCGGCTGAATTCCCCCCGAGAGAAATCGCTCAATCTGATTCATTGTTTTCTGATAATCCTGAACTGATACGATTCCTGCGCAGACTCCCGGGCAGCGGCCGAGGTGGTAATAAAAACACGGACGGCTTCCCACCCTGGCCTCCAAACAGTATGGGAAAATGTGACGTAAGAGTCTGAGCGTATTGCGAACCGCGGATCCGGAAGTATACGGTCCAAAAAATTTTGCTTTCTTAGAATCAATTTTTCTAACGGTTGCAATTGAAGGAATCTGGGTCGAGTAATCGATTTTTATAAATTGGTAATTCTTATCGTCGCGCAGGAGCACGTTGTAGTGCGGTTGATATTTCTTGATCAGATTGTTCTCCAGCATCAGCGACTCTACTTCGGTGTCGCAGAGGACGTAGTCAATGGCGGCAATGTTCGCAACGAGCTGTTCAGTCCGAGGTTGCCGCTTTAGGGATTGTAAAAAATATGACCGCACACGGACTCGGAGATTCTTCGCCTTGCCCACATATATCACCTCTCCGGATGAATTGCGATACAAATAAACGCCCGGACTGATGGGCAGTTTTCGAATATTTTTTTTAAGGGTAACAAGCGCCATATGGGTAATGGTAGTATAACAGAATGGTTCGATTGTCTTTTTCAAGCCCTAGTTCTTGACTCCTCTTGACAGGGGTGGTACAATCTCACTCAGCTTTGTCATTTCTTCCTAAGAACCATGATTGATAAAATCAGCGTCCGCGGCGCGCGAGTGCATAATCTGAAGAACATTTCCGTGGATATTCCCCGCAATAAACTCGTTGTCATTACGGGCTTATCGGGTTCCGGCAAATCCTCACTCGCATTCGACACTATTTACGCCGAAGGCCAGCGGAAGTACGTCGAGTCGCTCTCTGCCTACGCCCGTCAGTTCCTCGGTCTTATGGATAAGCCGGACGTGGATCAGATCGAGGGCTTGTCTCCTGCTATTTCTATCGATCAGAAAACAGCGTCCCATAATCCACGATCCACGGTCGGTACTGTGACGGAAATTTTTGATTACCTCCGCCTGCTTTTCGCCCGAGTGGGGATCCCGCATTGTCCGGTCTGCGGAAAATTAATATCGGGCCGCACCATTTCTCAGATGGTCGATCAGATCTTGGAATACCCCGCCGGCACGAAGATTACCCTGCTCGCCCCGGTGGTGTCCGACAAAAAAGGTGAGTATGTCCAATTGTTGCAACAGGTGAGGAAATCCGGCTATGCGAAAGTTCGCATTGACGGGAACCTTGTCAGCCTGGAGGAAGCCCTGACTGCAAAACTCGATAAGAATAAAAAACACTCAATCGACGTTCTTGTTGATCGTTTTCCTGTTTCCGTATCCGACCGCCAGCGCTTAGCCGATTCGCTGGAGACAGCCTTGGATCTGGGTAATGAGACGATTGTACTTCAGAGAGAAGGCGAAAGCAAAGAGACTGTTATGTCCCAGAAGTTTTCTTGTCCCGATGGGCATATCGACATGCCTGAACTCAACCCACGGAATTTTTCTTTCAATTCTCCACACGGCGCATGTCCTGCCTGCACCGGCTTAGGCACGACCCTAGAAGTCGATCCTGACTTGGTGATCCCCAATAAGCGGCTGTCTCTTTCTGAAGGTGCGATTCGGCCTTGGTCGAAGACTACCTCACGATTGTCTTGGTACAATCGCATCTTAGAGTCTCTTGCTTCCGCCTATGGATTTTCATTGAATGTCCCGGTAGAGAAGCTTCCGAAAGCAGCGTTGGAGGTCATCCTTCTCGGATCGGGCAGCAAGCGGATCACCATGGCCGCAGAGACTGACAAATTCAGCGGTGAATACGCCACTACTTTTGAGGGCGTGCTTGCCAATCTAATGCGGCGATACAAGGAGACCGACTCCGACTATATTCGGAAAGAGATAGAACAGTATATGCGCTTGCATACCTGCACGACTTGCCAGGGGACAAGGCTTAAGCCTGAGATGCTCGCCGTCACCGTCAACGAGCGCTCGATCATCGATGTTGCCCGGCTCAGCATCGACGAGGTAGTAAAATTTTTTAGTAGCCTTTCGTTCACTGAGCGCGAAGAGAAAATCGCGCGACAGATTTGCAAAGAGATTATGGCGCGATTGCGTTTTCTGCAAGATGTCGGACTGAATTATTTGACACTCGATCGCACGGCAGACACACTGTCTGGCGGGGAAGCTCAGCGTATCAGGCTCGCGACCCAGATCGGCTCGGGGTTGACCGGCGTGCTTTATATTTTGGACGAGCCGTCTATCGGTCTGCACCAGCGCGACAATGACCGGCTTCTGAAAACTCTCAAGTCGCTCCGAGATCTGGGCAACACCGTGATCGTGGTCGAGCATGATGAAGACACGATTGTGGAATCAGATTATGTTATCGACATCGGGCCGGGTGCGGGCAAACACGGCGGCGAGGTCGTATTCGCCGGCACCCCCGCCCAGATTCGAAAGGACAAGAATTCTTTGACGGGTCGCTATCTGGCTGGTACCGAGTCAATACCCATGCCGCAGACGCGCCGCCGGGGCAACGGAAGAAAACTCTCGATCCTGGGCGCCTCAGAATTCAATCTCAAGAACATCGACGTTGAGATTCCGCTCGGGAAATTCGTCTGCATTACTGGCGTATCGGGCTCGGGCAAATCCACTCTGATGAACGAAATTCTTGCCAAGGCTCTCTTGCAACATTTTTACAACGCCAAGGAATCTCCCGGCGCACACAAAAAGCTTGCCGGCGTGGAACACATCGACAAGATTATCGATATTGACCAGTCTCCTATCGGTCGCACGCCCCGAAGCAACCCCGCGACATATACTGGCTTATTTACATATATCCGCGATCTTTTTGCCGCGACACCCGAAGCGAAAATGCGAGGGTATCAGGCTGGCCGATTCTCTTTCAACGTCAAGGGTGGACGGTGCGAGACTTGTGCGGGCGACGGGGTGATTCAGATCGAGATGCATTTTCTGCCCGATGTCTATGTGGTTTGCGAAGAATGTAAGGGCAAGCGATATAACAAAGAAGCCCTGGAGGTGCACTATAAGAGCAAAACTATATCTGACGTTCTGGAAATGACAGTCGACGAAGCGAAGGTTTTCTTCCGCAATATTCCACTGCTCTATCGCAAACTGGAAGTCCTCTCTCTGGTCGGATTGGGCTACGTTAAGCTCGGCCAGCCCGCAACGACATTATCGGGTGGGGAAGCGCAGCGGATCAAACTCGCGACTGAGCTATCCCGAGCCTCTACCGGTCGTACGTTGTATATTCTCGACGAACCCACGACCGGGCTGCACTATGATGACGTCAAGCGCCTGCTGCGCGTGCTTTCCGAACTCGTCGATCGTGGGAATACAGTGCTGGTCATCGAGCATAATTTGCACGTCATCAAATGCGCAGATTGGATCATTGATCTAGGACCCGAGGGGGGTGATAAGGGGGGGAAGATCGTGGCTGAGGGAACGCCCGAGGAAGTTGCGGCTGTCAAAGCAAGCTATACTGGGCAATATTTAAAGAAGATTTTCTAATTTTTTCTTCAGAGAACCGCCTCTACAGACGCTTCCGGAATGGCCAAAAGAAACCAGCTTTTTAGCTGTTTTTTATTTGGTAGACGCATCAGTCTGTGGCTTTTTAGCACTTGACCGCCTAGAGTGCTAAATAGTATACTGAGTATACCCTAAGAATTCTATTCTCATGCATATCTCACATGTCACCGCCCGGCAAGCCAAGATTCTTGCCGCCATCGTGAAGGAATATACTAATAAGTCCGAGCCGGTGGGCTCGGAAATGCTTGAGCACGAGTACGAATTCGGCTTGTCTTCCGCGACCATTCGCAATGAGATGAAGGCGCTCGAACGGGCGGGACTGATAGCCCAGCCATACACCTCGGCAGGGAGGGTGCCGACTGATGTCGGGTATCGGTACTTCATTACGCAACTCATGAAGCACGTAGAATTGTCCTCCCGGGAACAGCAGAGACTGCAAGCGGAGATCCGTAAATTACAGGAGCAATATCACGCGCTTGGTCAGTCTATTGCTCGTCTGCTTGCTGATTCGTCCAATTCCGCAGCATTCGCGCTCCTGCCTGAAGCAACCGCGACCTCAGGATTTGGCAATATCGTTTCGTCAGGGCTCGGCCAGGATAATTTACAGTCGGTAGCCGATTTTCTTGACAATCTAGACCAGAAAAGGAAAGTACTCCTGCCCAAGCATGCAGGAGGGACCAAGACATTCATTGGCGCAGACAGCCCGGTAAGACTCTCCCGGGACGTGAGCATGATCGTCTCGCAAGTTAAGCTTCCAGACGGGAAAAAGGGCTTGGTGGGGATTATCGGCAGTAAGCGGATGAAATACGCCAAGAATATTTCGCTTCTGGAATACGTGAGCAAATTGCTTTCGGGGGCCCTCCTATTTACCATTATCCTTCATGGCTCCCAGTAAATCGCATTATGGAAGAAACGAGCACCCAAGAAAAACAGGCAGACAAGTCACACGACGCATCACATTCCCCCAAGCAGCAGCTTGAGGAAGTGAGGCGTCAAGCCGAGGAGTACTTGAATGCTTGGAAACGCGCCGCCGCCGACTTTGAGAATTATCAGAAACGTCGCGCACGAGAAGACCAGGAGTTGCTTCGTATGTCGAAGGAATGGACTATCCTCAAACTGCTTCCATCGCTGGAAGCCCTTGATCTGGCGCTCAAGCAGGTACCTTCAAGCGATTCCCACCGGATTTGGGCTGAGGGTATAGGCAAGATTCTCGATTCATTAGACGCAGCACTGAAAGAACAAGGGGTGGAACGGGTCAAGACCGTGGGAGAGCGGTTCAATCATGAACTGCACGAGGCGACTGAGATGGTTCCGGACCCCCAGCGAAGCGGTATAGTGGTAGAAGAAGTCGCCCCCGGGTACCTAGTAAATGGTCGTGTCGTCCGCCCGGCGAAAGTAAAGGTTGGCAAGTAGATCTTTTCAATAAAAAAAGCCCGCTTTTCATCAGGCATGAACTTCGACACGGGTGGAGAGGGGCAATAACTGGGATGGCAATGAGGGAGGAGCAACTTCTTCCTCAAAGAATTGGCCGATGGCCAAGTCATCATCCGCTGCGAACTGAATCGCACTTGGGTCCGCGAGAGCGCGAGGCGCCAGATGGACGATTCCCAGTTCATCAGGATCTCCTACAGAACCAACCGGACTATATCGTGGGGCAGCGGCACCTGAAAAGGAGCCAAGCCCCAAAGGGTCAAAGGCCAGAACGTGTTTCATAAATCCTCCCATCATTCATCAATGCTTGAAAGGGTACCACAAAAACTCTTTTTTTACAAGAAGCTTACTATACTAAATTAAACCTCTAAAATAACTATTATGAAGATTATCGGAATTGACTTAGGAACATCTAATTCAGCCGCCGCGGTACTGGAAGGCGGCAAGCCGTCCATTATACCTTCAGCAGAAGGCACCTCGGTCGGCGGGAAGTCCTTTCCTTCATATGTTGCTTTTGGCAAGGACGGGCAGATGCTGGTCGGGGAGCCCGCCCGCCGGCAAGCCGTTACCAATCCCGAGGGTACGGCGTACGCGATCAAACGCAAGATGGGCACGAAAGAGAAATTTACGCTCTTAGGCAAAGAATATACCCCAGAGCAGCTCTCCGCCTATATTTTACAAAAGATCAAGCGTGATGCCGAGGCCTACTTGGGCGAGCCGATCCAGAAAGCCGTCATCACGGTTCCCGCTTACTTCGACGATGCACAGCGACAGGCGACCAAGAATGCCGGGGAAATCGCGGGGCTTGAGGTTATTCGGATTATCAACGAGCCAACCGCCGCAGCGCTTGCATATGGTTTAGACAAGTCCGAGAAGGAACAGAAGATTTTAGTTTATGACTTGGGCGGCGGGACGCTCGACGTTACGATTATGGATTTCGGCCAGGGTGTGTTTGAGGTGGTCTCGACATCCGGCGATACCCGCTTGGGCGGCACTGACATGGACGCTGCGCTGATTGAATACCTCGCTTCGGTATTCAAGCAGCAAGAGGGAATTGATCTTAAGAACGACAAGATGGCCACCAACCGGCTCAAGGAGGCCGCGGAGAAGGCAAAAATTGAACTTTCGACCACCCTTGAAACCGATATCAATCTGCCGTTCATCACAGCCGATAGTGCAGGACCCAAGCACATGACGCTCAAGATCACCCGCGCCAAACTTGAGGAATTGGTCAGACCGATCATTGAGCGCTCCCGCCCGCCCTTACAGCACGCGCTGGAAGACGCCAAGCTCTCACCCGCCGAGATTGACAAGGTTATCTTAATCGGCGGCCCGACCCGCATGCCGATCGTTCTGAAATTTTTGGAAGATTTTTTCGGCAACAAGATTGAGCGAGGCGTCGACCCGATGGAAGCCGTGGCCAAAGGCGCAGCAATCCAAGCAGGTGTCTTGGGCGGAGAGGTCAAAGATGTGCTCCTCTTAGATGTTACGCCGCTCACACTCGGCATCGAGACACTGGGCGGGGTGCGGACAACTCTCATCGAGCGAAACACAACCATACCGACCTCGAAAACTCAGATTTTTTCTACCGCCGCTGAAAACCAGACGTCCGTGGAGATCAATATTCTGCAAGGCGAGCGGCCCATGGCCGCGGATAACAAAAGCCTTGGGCGATTTATTCTGGACGGCATTCCACCCTCACCCCGCGGTGTGCCCCAAGTGGAGGTGACTTTTGACATTGACGCTAATGGCATTATCAACGTATCAGCAAAAGACAAGGCGACTAGTAAATTGCAGAAAATCACTATAACCGGCTCTTCCAATCTCTCCAAGGACGAGATTGAGCGTATGAAAAAAGAAGCAGAGCTGCATGCGGAAGAAGATCGTAAGAAGAAAGAAGTTATCGATCTGCGCAACCAAGCTGACCAGATCCTCACTATCTCCGAGAAGGCGCTCAAAGACGCCGGCGACAAGGTGTCCGAGACTGAAAGGAAAGCGGCTCAAGAAAAGATAGACGCGCTGAAGAAAATCAAAGACGGCACCGACCTCGACGCGATTCGCAAGGCTTCTGACGAGCTGTCGACCCAGATCCAGAAGATCGGCGCGGCGATGTACCAACAGGCTGAGAAGCCGCAACCCGACACGGGCGGCGAAAAGCAGAAAGATAATGACCAAAAACAGGAGCCGATTGACGGGGATTTCAAAGAAGTAAAAAAATAACAGAGCCTCACCAAAGGACGAAAAAATTTAATTCTCAGTTCTTTTCATGGATTTGAAACCACGCAAAGCTCTTATTATCCTCTGCCTGTTGGTTGTCATACTCACAACTTTCTTGTTTGTATCAATCCGCCTGCTTGCGCGCAATCCTGATGAGGAGACGTGGTTCAATCACACTCTACGCCCTCATCTTGCATCTTCGCCCGCTCTAAGAACGATCCTCGGTCTTCACTTTGATGGCGATGCCCGGTCTGATTACTTGGGTACCCGTAGTGTTAAGATCATTGTTGAGATAGATGCAGAGTCGGGACTGACGCTGTTCCCGCAAGCCGAGCAAGAATTGGTTTACGCCATGCATGCTACCACCGGCAAGGAGATTGAGATTGTGCACAGCTCAGAATTAACCCCTACACCTGGCGGATATTCTGACAACATAGTAGTTGAGCTGGCAGAGCAGCACCAGCGCTATCATTCGACCCACGATGCCGCGGTATTCTACATTCTTGTGTTGAGTCGGAGTTCCGGTGACGAACCAATCGTCGGGCGGACTGTACAGGAAGATGCCGCCGTGATTTACGAAGACCCTCTTTCGCATCTGCCCGGGGCTCAGCAAGCGCTTGCGCAAGCCTCTACTCTATTGCATGAGTTCGGGCACCAACTCGGCCTTCCACACAACGACCACCCTGGTTGCTTGATGAATCCGGAGGCCGAGGCAGGAGACTTCGGGACGGGGGGAAATCTGACCACCCAGTTCTGCGCGATTGAGCAACAACAACTATTGGTAATTAAGCAAACTATTAATTGAACTCATATACAATATATGACGCAAATGAATTCACCCCAGATACAAGTGAAAATGGACGACGAAACCATGAAAGGCCGGTATGCCAACATGATGCAGGTAGCGCACAATAAGGAAGAGTTTGTGCTTGATTTCATGAATGTGTTTCCGCCCGGCGGGATCGTCACCGCACGCGTAGTGACCAGCCCCGGGCATCTCAAGCGCATTATGCGGGCGCTCAACGAAAACCTGCAGCGCTACGAACAGAGCTTCGGGGCCATCAAAGAAGCCGAAGGACCGAATGAGGGCAAGTTCGGTTTCGAAACAAAATAATAATTGTCATGGAAGAGCGTTTCAATTCGCAATCCGTCCGTAAGATGCTGAAGCTTGCAGCCGCCTGCGTCGCATATACCGGGCTTTGGCTTCTCCTGCTTTTCATGTCGGGGAATTTCTTGAAAGATAGCGGGGTGAGGGATGCGATTCTCCCCGCCGCGCTTTTAGCGGGAGTGATCCCTTTTGTGACGCTGGCGGCGATAGTCATAAGCAAGAGGCTTTTCCTCGCCATTTCATTTTTACTTTCTGTTATCGCATTGACCGCTTTCCCTTTGAATTTCTATGGTTTGATTTCCGTGTCCGTCATCTTTCTTGGTTTGTGGCGCGCAGTAGCCCGGACGAAATTCGAGCTTGCCAACAACGTAAAATTTACCCCTTCCAAAATAGTTTCGCGGGTAGCCTCAGTAGTACTAGTGGCTTATCTGCTCGCCATCTCCGTGCAGGTCTATAGCCAGATCGCCGATCGGATCGCATACGACGAGCTGGGATTCTACCAGCAGATTGCGGGAGGTGTAACAGCGAGGGCCCTGCCGATTATCGAGCGTCAGCTGCCGGGCTTTCATGCGACGAGCACCCTTGATGAGTATCTGGTTGAATCATTGCGTAACAGCCAGCCACAGAACATCCAATCCGTGCCGCAGGCAGATATCGACAAGAGCCGCGCCGATCTACTCGAGCGTCTGGGCATCTCAGTATCAGGGCAAGATCCCGTAGCCGATGTGATCCGCAGCGCAATCGCCATAAAATTGCAGGAATTGAGCGCTCCTTACAGGCAATTCTTGCCCGCGTTGTATACCCTCGCAATATTTTCCCTGCTCCGGCTCGCAGGATACGTAGTAACAGCGGTTTCGCTATTATGGGGCGCGGCGGTTTTTTGGCTCTTGAGAATGACCAAGTTTTTGAAAGTGACAACGGCACAAATCATGGCGGAACATGTTGAGATATAAGTTTTTGTTCAGTTCTAATTCACACTCGCTCTAGATATGGCTGATTATTACGATACACTTGGGGTTTCCCGCCGCGCCTCCGCCGATGACATCAAGCGAGCTTATCGGAAGCTGGCACACGAGCATCATCCCGACAAAACGGGCGGCGACGACAAGAAGTTCCGTGAGATCAACGAAGCATATCAGGTGCTCTCAGATCCCTCTCGACGCTCTCAATACGATCAGTTCGGGCGGACATTTCAAGAGGCCGGTTCTTCGGGCGGTGACCCATTTTCCGATTTTGCTCGGGGGTTTGGCGGATTTTCTCAAGGGCAAGGCAGCGGCGATTTTGGTTTCGACTTCGGCGATATTTTCTCTGACATCTTCGGTTTCGGAGGAAATGCCAGTCGACCATCGGGCCGAGCGCGTGGGATTGACCTCCAGATGGATCTCGTGATCACCTTCGGCGAAGCGGTATTTGGTACCGAGAAGGATGTGAGCCTGCAGAAACTTGATACCTGTCCGATGTGTGGCGGATCAGGCGCCGAGCCTGGGGCGAAGCTTGCAACCTGCGGCAAATGTCACGGGCAGGGGCAGATCAAGCGGATGCAGCGCACCATTTTAGGTTCAATCGCAACGAGTACTCCATGCGATGAATGCGGAGGCCGCGGCAAGATCCCGGAAGCATCCTGCAAGACCTGCGGCGGACGGGGCACGAAGCAGCAGATCAAGACTATCAAGGTTGTGATTCCCCCCGGGATTGACGACGGCCAGCGTATTCGCCTTACCGGTCAGGGTGAGGCGGGCTACCTGGGCAGTGCGGCGGGCGATCTCTTCATCAATATCAAAGTCCAGCCCCACCCAACCCTGCGTCGCGAGGGTAATCATATTGTTTCTGAAGTGCCCATAAGCTTTTACCAAGCGGCTTTGGGCACCAAAATTCAAGTGGAGACGCTCGACGGGCCTGTTGAGCTGCGTATTCCAGCCGGGACCCAGTCGGGCAAGATTTTCCGGCTCCGCGGGCGTGGGGTGGCCCACCTCGGCACCAAGAGGCGCGGTGACCAGCTGGTAACCGTCAGAATTATCACCCCCACCAAGCTATCGAGGAAAGAGAAAGAATTGCTTCAGCAGATGGCCCAGGAGAAGGGAGAGTTCGTGGACGTGGAGCGGGGTATGTGGGATAAGATAAAGAATCAGTTTGAGTAGGATTTGCGAGGAGCCGCACACGGACTCGTTCTGTGAGCGTTTTTTTATTTCTTCGGTATCTCAGATTGTTTCCACATATACCAAAACCACGTCCGATAGCTCTCGGCAAGATCTTTGCTATGCAGAACGAAAAAAATAGTATCTTCCGCAAGACGTCCGATGGTAAGGCCAGTGTGTGTGACTACATAATCCCCGAATATATGAATTCCCGACTTGGTTGAATAGGCTTTTGGAAGAAAGCGATATTCAAGCTGCCCTTCAAAATGCTTGGGGAAATTTGGCAATCTTTCTTTTACTTCTGTGTCGAAGAGCTGAATGAATTTTATTTTTTTTCTGTTAGCCTCTCGAAAGAAAGCTTTTCTCGCTGGTTCCAAGGCAACATCATACCATCCGCCTTTCGCGCCTATAAAATAGCTCTCTTTTCCTACACGCAGCACATCCCGCCACACATTTTTTAATCCTTCGTATCCCCTATAGATATAAGCTTCCTGGGGAGCAACGCGAGTTTGAAATTGCTTCTTTAGTTCAGGGAGTATTTCTTGAAGCTTCGTCTGCTTTTCTGCGAGGAGCTCTACCAGTTTGTCAGGATCAACCGCATTGTATAGATTTTCTGTCGAAGAAAAGATCTCAAAACACAACCCTTTGTCGATGAGGCGGTGAATGGCGTCGTACGCGTTTCTCCTGTGGATTTTTGCCGCAATTGCAATCTCGCTAACCGAGGATTCACCTTTCTCAACCAGGGCTTCATACATCTTCGCCTCATTCGGGCTTAAGCCCAGGCTCTCAAATATATCTTGATGGTTCATACTGTGGTGATTAATGCCACCAGATGGTGGTCTTGGCCACTCCACGGCAATATTATAGGCTTTTACTTCGGCAGTCAATGGTCAACAGGAGGGAAGATGAGACAATTAGTATTTTTGTTCGTTCTGGCATTACCGCTTTCAGTTGGCGCTCAGGATCTGCAGAATCGTAACGTAATCCATACGGCCGTGGATTTAAGCAGGACTTTGTATTTGGCAAATTGGAGCGTGACGAATGTGAAAACCCAGTCGCCCAATAACACCAACCTTTTCACCGGCATAGGTTATAGGCAAGTAAACTGGTGGCTGGAAAGCATGCTCTGGAAACAGTGGAACAGCAGGGGCGGCTTGTGGGGCATAGACAATAGATTTCGGGCGCAGCTTACGAAAAATCTGTCTGTCTACGCTGAACCGGCCGTGATTCTCACCAACCCTGCTTTTTACGAGTTCATCTATGCTGAATACGCGGTGAGTAAAAAGTTGAGGGTTGGCGGCGAAACGGAGAACACGCACCGGTTGACTAAGCAATCCATCGCGGTCGGACCAAGAGTCGGCTATGTCTTGGGCAGGCGCTCCAAAATAGATTTTCAGATTTCTATGGCCTATCGTTTCAGTCCGACCGGAAAAGATGAACTCCGCCTTTACTTCAATGTAACACGGCGTTTCTCACCCAGATTCTAAAACAGCCTGCAAAGAGCTGTTTTTTTCTTTCTTAAAAAAAAGAAAACCTCTCGATGTTTAATGAGAGATTTTCTTTTTGGGGCGTGCAGGGATCGAACCTGCGACCTTGTCCTTAAAAGGGACCTGCTCTACCGACTGAGCTAACGCCCCAAACTCCACAAACCTTAGCACAATTTTGCTTTCTCATCAAGCCTGCATATGCATTGCGCAAGCCTTTTGATATACTGAAACTATAAAGGAAAATCAATCATGAAAAAAATCACGATCAGTTTCCTCGAAGTTTCAGAAGGCTGGCAAAAAAAATTAATCCAAGAAGCCTTCCAGAATTCGCAGTACAAACTCATAATCTCGCCCAACAAACTTACCGCGGCTAATGTAGCGAAGTATAGCGACAGCGATGCGCTATCCGTTTTTATTCACAGTGAAATCACAGACGGGGTTTTACAGAAACTACCACAGCTCAAAATCATCGTCACCAATTCCACAGGCTATGATCATATTGATTTGTCAGCTTGCAAGAGACGAGGAGTGCTTGTTGCCAATGTACCTTTCTATGGCGAGAATACTGTGGCCGAGCATACCTTCGCTCTGATTCTTGCGCTTAGCCGCAAGATTGTTGATTCGGTCAACCGCACCCGACGAGGCCAATTTGATTTGACTGGCTTGCGTGGATTTGATCTGAAAAACAAAACAATCGGAGTTGTCGGAACCGGGCATATCGGACGCCACGTCATCCGCATCGCACATGGATTTGAGATGAAAATCCTGGCCTACGACCTATTTCCGGACAAGTCCCTTGAATCTCATTACCCGCTTAAATATGTTTCCTTGAATCAACTACTGCCCCACTCAGATATTGTCAGCCTGCATGCGCCCTACAACAAGCAGACTCATCACATGATCAACTCCCGGAATGTTCGCGATATAAAGCCGGGGGCTTACCTTGTAAATACTTCGCGCGGGGGATTGATCGAGACTTCCGCATTACTCTCTGCTCTAAAATCAAAACGTCTGGCAGGAGCCGCTTTAGATGTTATGGAAGAAGAAGGGATGATCTCCGAGGATAGCGGTCTTATCCCGGGCAATCTGGAGCGCGACAAACTCAATACAGTGCTTGAGAATCACAAATTGTTATCTATGGATAAGGTACTCGTCACGCCCCATAATGCGTTCAATAGCGAAGAAGCGGTCATGCGTATTCTGACCACCACGATTGAGAATCTTAGGTCATGGGAGAGAGGCAAGCCGGTAAATATAGTCAGTGGTTCTTAGTCTGTAGAAAAAAGCCGGGACGTCCCGACTTTTTTTATTGAAATTGAATTTTGTAAGGTATTAGACCGTCTCAATCTCGGTTTCTTTTTTTACCTTTTTATAGACCTTTCTCGGTTTTGGCGGATTCTTCTTCCAGTGTTTATAACCCTCTTGTAATTGCGCCTCGGATTCCGGTTTGAGATTCATAATGAACCCACAATCAGGGTAGCGCGTGCAGGCATAGAAGGGCTTGCCGCGGCCGCGGCTTTTCTTCTCGACAATGTCGCCCGGCTTATCTTTTCGCGCATCCGAGGCCAGACAATGAGGACACTTAAATCCCGTCTTATTCCAGATTTTACTCATGCCGCGGCAACCAGGGTACCGGGTACAGCCCAGGAAGAATCCGAACCGGCCGCGCTTGACTTCCATGATAGAGCCGCAGATCGGGCACCGCTCGTCTTTGGTCTTTTCCGACAATTCTTTGATCTTTGCCGCTTCCTCCGGCATCGGAAGCGTTACCTTACTACCCTCTTCGGGGCACGCCAGAAATTTGCCCATGCGACCGTATTTGATAACCATCATCTTGCCGCAATGCGGGCAAGGCGTGGTGGAGACCTCAACTTGCTTTTCCACTGAAGACTCTTTCTCGGTCAGGTGCTTCTTGAAGGGATCATAGAACTCTCTAGTAACTTCCGTCCATTTGATCTTTCCTTCGGCGATTAAGTCGAGCTCCTCTTCGATGTGTGAGGTAAAATTAATGTCGACAATTTCCGGAAAATTTTCCACGAGCATGTCATTAACCAAAACACCCTCTTCGCTGGGATGGTATTTTTTATCTATTTTGTCCACATAACCGCGTTCCTGGATGGTAGCTAAGGTCGGCGCATAGGTAGACGGCCGGCCGATGCCGTTTGTTTCCATCGCCTTGATTAGTGTGGCATCAGTGTAGCGCGCGGGCGGTTCGGTGAAATGCTGCAAGGGTTTGAGTTCATGAAGCTCGAGCTCATCATTCGCCGCCAGCTGGGGCAGGGCTCCCTCAATCTCATCTTCAGATTTTTCGTCTACGCCTTCGGTATATGCTCGGATAAAGCCGTCGAACTTAATCACCTGGCCAGACGCGCGAAACAGATACTTGAGGTCCTGGCCAGATTTTTTCGCCTCGATATCCACCGAAGTTTGCTCGAGGAGAGCTTGCTGCATTTGCGAGGCTACAGCCCGCTTCCAGATCAGGTCGTAGAGGCGGAATTGGTTGCGGTCTAGGTATGGTTTAAGGTCCTGGGGGCGCCTTGCGACATCAGTCGGCCGGATCGCCTCATGGGCTTCTTGCGCCCCTTTTGATTTGTTGGCATAGTAGCGATGTTCGGAAAGTTGATATTTCTCGCCGAATTCTTGACCTATGATTTTCTGAATTTGTCCCAATGCCGATAGCGCAAGATTGAGGCTGTCAGTACGCATATAGGTAATAAGTCCCACAGAGCCCTCCGGTCCGAGCTCAATGCCTTCATACAGCTGTTGAGCAACCACCATCGTCTGCTTGGCGGATATCGAGAGTTTTCTTGCGGCTTCTTGCTGGAGGGTGGATGTAGTGAATGGCGGCGCAGGAGTGCGCTTGATTTCTTTCTGAGTGAGATCTAGGACCCGCCAAGAGCTGCCCTCAATGTCTTGGACTAGCCTGGTGGCCTGGTTTTCGGTTTTGACATCGAATTTTCCTACTGACTTAGAATTTATCTGCGAGAGCTTGGCCACAAAAACCCGGTCGTCTTTGCGCCGCGATAATTGAGCCTCGATTGTCCAGAATTCTTCCTTTTTGAATTTTTGGATTTCCCGTTCCCGTTCGACAACCAGACGAACAGCTACGCTCTGGACCCGTCCGGCTGATAGGCCGTAGCGGATTTTACGCCATAGAAAAGGGGAAAGCTCGTAGCCCACTAGCCGGTCGAGAATTCTCCGGGCTTGTTGGGCATCTACTAGATTGAGATCGAGGTCGCGCGGGGTGCGGATTGCTTCATCTATGGCAGTCTTCGTAATCTCATGGAACACAATGCGCTTTAGTCTTTTGTCTGTCTTGCCGTCCTGCAGTTCTTGGTCGGTATTGAGGCCGAGCGCCTGGGCAAGATGCCACGAAATCGCTTCACCCTCTCTATCTTCGTCAGTAGCGAGGATGATATCGCCGGCATCCTTAGCTTTTTTTTTCAATTCCGCGACGATCGGTTTGGCGCGGGGAGGTATGATATAGTGGGGCTCAAAATTTTTATCTACATCAACGCCAAGCTTGCTTTTCGGCAAGTCGCGGATGTGTCCCATGGACGAAGTGACTTCGTAGCCTGCGCCTAAAAAACGCCCTATGGTACGGGCTTTCGTTGGTGACTCGACTATAACTAAACTTTTTTTCGACATGCGATATCGTAATTACGAAGCAGACAAGCAAATCAATTTTCTGGACTGGAGGCAGTGTAAAGGGGGCCAAGGAAGATTGTCAAGCCCGGTAGTCCGCCTCGGGCGGATTGAGTTTGTGCCAGATGCGAAGCTTGCTTTGGAGGTAAATTGACAATAGGTGCTATTTTCTGAAGTTTCTCAAAGGGAGTGATTACATAAAAAGCTTCGCGTCTCAAAGTTGTCTTACCTGGTCGAGGCATCAGAGCCGGAATCGACTCGTGGTTGCTGAAATGTTTTGCAAAATCTTTTTAGCTTCCGGCTCAGTGGCTTGTCTTGGGCAGCAGTAATTTTCGAGCTCAATCGGTATCAGATCGGCGAACTGAAGGCGCTTATTCTCAAGCGAGAGCTTGATTATCAGACCCTGTTTGGTTTTTGGCGACCACTCTTGGTCGAAAATGAAGTTGCCGAGACTGTAAAAAATATATTTGTCCCGATATTTTTCAAGCGTTTGGACCCAATGCGGATGATGGCCGACAACAAGATCGGCGCCCGCGTCGATTGCCGCATGAGCAAAGGCTATCTGTGCATCATTTGGCCGGGTCGTGTATTCGGTCCCTGCATGCATGGTGACGATGACCACGTCGGCAATTTCCCTTGCTGCCGCGACACCTGTTCGGAGCCGATCCGAATCGTCTATACGTGCCACGTATTCATTACTCGTCTTGCCGCCATCGTTGTAGGAAGCATAGGACGCTCCAAGGAAGGCAATTGTAGCGCCCCCCAGCTCAACTGTTATTGGTTGCCAGGCCTCATCTAAGTTCTCTCCTGTGCCGTAGGTTGCGATCGCTTGGTCATGCAGGATCCGACGCGTGAAAACCGCGCCTGCTTCACCCTGGTCAAGCGCGTGATTATTGGCAAGATTCAGAATTTTGAAATTGTAGAGGGCGAGTCCAGCGATGGTTGAAGTGGGAGCGTTAAAAACGAGGCTCCCCGACGGGGTAATCACTGAATTTCCGGAAAAAGGAGACTCAAGATTGGCTACACTAAGATCGCCTGATAGTAGCAGATCGCCAAGGGCCCTGAAGGGCAGAAGGGGATCGCGCGCTTTCGCGATTGCGGCGGCGACATTGCGCGAGAGCATAATATCCCCGACAAGAAATATAGTTGCGTGATCAGGACCGATTACCTTGATGGGACGTCCAGCGACTAATTCGTCGGTGAATTCACGTTGAGCGATGGGAGTCCGGCCGGGCAGACGAGGCAGGAAGCGCCAGAGCATAAAGCCCGCAAGGGCGAAAACCAGAGAAGCAAATAGAATTTTTTTGCTCAACAGACTCATCGTGCCCTGACATACTGCATAGCTCCCAGATTCCGTACCTTGCCCTTGAGTTCCATCATGGTCAGAGTTGAAGCTACGTCACCCGGCGGCAAGCCAGTAGTGGCTATGAGCGCGTTGATATGGACAGGCTCGGTGGAAAGGAGGGGAAGGAGTTTTTCTTCCAGATGTGTTTCAGGGAGTATAGCCTCAGCTTTTTGCTCTGCGCGCAGATTTTGAAGCCCCAGATCTTCCAGGATCTGTTTTGCCGAGAGCGCGGGCCGGGCACCCTCCATCAAAAGTCTGTTTGGACCGAGCGACGTGGCACTGAAGATAGAGCCGGGTACAGCAAAAACTTCACGATTATAATCCAATGCGGCCAGCGCTGTAATGAGGGATCCACTTCTCTCATCGGCTTCTACGATTACCGCCGCCTGTGTCATTCCGGCAATAATCCGGTTGCGAAAGGGAAAGTGCATTTTCAAGGGAGGCGTAAACAGCGGCAGTTCAGAAATGAGAGCGCCACCGCCCTCGATGATCCGAGTAGCGAGCACACGGTGCAAAGAGGGATATATCGTCCCCTCATCAATCCCGGAGCCTAAGACTGCTATGGTGGTGCCGCGGACGCTCACCACTGACTCATGGGCGATCCCATCAACGCCAGTTGCTAGCCCTGAAACAACGCACACCCCCGCTTGCGCAAGCTCAGAAGATATCCGGGTCGCCGCCTGCTTACCATATGGGCTTACTTTTCGGGTGCCAACGACAGCGATGCTAGGATCAATGTTAAGGGCGGCGCGATTTCCGCGCAGGTACAAGAGGGCCGGCGCATTGTTGATTTGGTGCAGGAGGGCAGGATAGTCGGACGATGAGGGTAGAATAACTTCCACCCCGTGTTGTGCTAATCGTGTAAATTCTTCTTCTGGAGATATTTCTTTTCTCCGGCTGACTACTGTTTCGGCGACGCGAGCATCAAGTCCTGAATGTAATAGTTCATATAAGGGTGCCTGCCAAGCGTGTTTCATGGAACCAAAGTGCGCTCGGAGCTTGCCGAATCTCGCGGGCCCGAGTTCTCGGATCTGGTTGAGTGCGTTGGCGTATAGAATTTCTTCAGTGGGATCTGACATTGTATTGAGCCTTGTTCGATGAGCAATTCCCGAGGTTTCGCGCGTAATAATATAGCGAGTAAAAAATGGAAATTTTTATCCTTGCCCAAGCTTGTGACAGGGTTGACAAAGCCAGCATACTATGATATCATACCGTCAACAAGGGGGGATTTTCTTTTTTAAAGCTTATTATAGTATAGCGCACTTGGTCCTACTTACGAGTGACGAAAGCGTCGTAATCATCCCTCCTAATTACACGTAAGTAATCGGCAATGCTAAATCGAACTGAATTTTTCAGTTTCCGGTTTAGCGCTCGTAAGTAGTATTGAATGCACTACCCGGCCCCGTTGCAGGCGCTGGGTTTTGTTTAGGGAAAAGTTTTTCTAAAAGATCTAGAGTTCCAGAAAAGCCCGCAGGTGCTGGGCAATCGGAGGAAAGACTTCATTTAATTTCGCCCCTTCCGCGCTTGAGAATTCTTCTAGTACGAAATTTTCCGTGGGAATCTCGGTACGGTCAACTCGGGAATCGATTCCTACACGGATGCGCGTGAATTCTTGGGTCTGGATCGCATCGATGATATCTTGCACCCCCTTATGTCCCGCGGAAGAGGAGTTGTCAGTTATTTTCCACGCTCCCAATCGTAAATCTACGTCGTCATGTATGACCAAAACGTTGTGGGCACTCAATTTATAGAAGCGCAGGATCTCCGCCACGGCGCTTCCCGAATGGTTCATGAAAGTCTGCGGTTTGGCCAGAAGAAATTTCCGGGCTCCGTTTCCCATCGATGCTATCAGCGAATTGAAGGAGTGTTGCCAAGAGGGAGTCGGCTGCAATGTGGTGGCGTAACGATCCAGCATAATGAATCCGGCATTGTGCCGGGTGTGTTCATATTCTGGTCCAGGATTGCCTAAGCCGACAATGAGTTTCATGTCTTTATTCTAGCACAGCCGGCCTACTGAAAGCATGTGCAATCCATTAAAGGATACCGAAAGGCGATCGCACAAGAAAAAAAGCGGAAGACCACTCTTAATCTTTAATCAGCGCAAGTCGCTGGTTTTTTTTACTAGGAAACCCGAACGCAGCCCTGAAAGGGCGAGTCCGGGGAGGAGGTCATTATTTTGTTTCAGGCGTGCTAGTGGAGAACGTCGTCGCGTCAGTGCCCAAGACCACCACGAAGTCTGGTCGAGGCTGGGGCAACTGGTCAGGATAGGGATAGTCGCTGCGGGTGAGTGGGCTAAGCTTCTCCTGTAAATATTTTAATGTCTCGGGTTTTATCCCGCCCGCCAGGTCATAGAGAATCGTTTCGGTCAGGATCCCACCACCGGGGTAATTTCCTACACTCGTTTCCATGTAATATGTTGCCAAGCCGTCCGAAACTCGCTGGGCCAGTCCGTTGAGCTTGGTGCTGTTCTGGATTTGCAGTCTGGGCGCTTCTTTCAGAAGTTTAGCGTATGTGAACTTATCTGCCACAAATCGATACACGTCTGCCTCACTGACATTCGGGCAGCGGGTAAGGATGTACGCAGCAGTTGCCGCATCAATATCGTTGCACAAAAGTCCGGTGGTGGGATCGAGCGCCAGGCTTAATATGTTGGCTTGAGGGACGGAGCGCGTCAGATCGTAAACCCTTTTCATCTCCCACGGTTCCAGATTTGTCCGGAAATGATCAGCGAAATTTTCGAGAAGCTTAGTAATGGTTGAGAGATTGGTTGCCACATTCAGCTTGAGTATCCTCTCTTTCATTCCTGCGAGGATCTTGGCTTGGCGTCGCGAGCGAGCGAAATCCGATCCTTCCCCATTCGTCCCATGCCGGGAACGAGCGAACTGCAATGCCCGTTCGCCGTCCATGTGCTGGAGGCCCTGTACGAACTTGATTGTCGGTAAATACCCGTGCTGATAGTCCGGGTATTCCGAGTCGGTGAACGTTCTTTCCACACTCACATCAATTCCACCCAGATCATCGATCGCTTTTTTAAACCCCGAGAAATCCACCAAAGCATAGTAGGGGATACTGATACCGGTGATACCCTCCGCTGCTTCTGTTGCCCACTTGGCTCCAAGCCCTTTGCCGCCGAGCTCACCGTAGGCGTAAGCGGAATTGATCTTTCTCAAACCCAGGCCTGCTGGAAGTGGCACGATCAAGTCACGGGGGATCGACAATAGAGAAAGCTCGACCTGTTCGCCGTCGTGCTGGGGTTTGCGAATCGTGGCGAGCATCATTGTATCAGTCAAAAGCGCTCCTTCATGTCCCTCGCCTCCGATACCGAGAAGAAGAAGGTTTACCTCACCGGTCTCCTCGCCCTGCAAGTGGCGGCTGTCGGACGTGAGCAGCTGTCCGAAACTTATGATGAAGGAGAAGGGCGACTTACCGTTAAAGATTTTTCCCAAGGAAGCGACGATACGTGAACCATATATGATTGGAAATAGAGTCAGAAGC
>Ga0155012_118_pt2 | contig 22278 bp, 23 predicted proteins | sample RifCSPhighO2_01_FD_105980 | JGI IMG/M metagenome (GOLD analysis project Ga0155012, IMG submission 105980) | Candidatus Doudnabacteria bacterium RIFCSPHIGHO2_01_FULL_50_11 | reverse complement strand
TGTTCGGCTCGATCTGATCCGCCGCTTGGTACCTTGCGACGGCGCCGCGTTCTTGCAGGGCTTCGCTGAGCGCCCGCAAGCCTAGGTCACTGTTCCACCCGAATGTCTGGTGGACAATCATCCAGCCGAAGATCACGGTCGCAATCCACGGTGAAGCCTTTTGCAGCCACCCCATAGAAGTCCCTACCATCGCGAACAAGATACTCGTGAACCCAATCAGCGCAATCATTCTTCCGTCCAGGTGAAGACCGTCGCCTCCGGCCAGGACAATGATCGCAAGGAACACTGAAGACCAGGCTAAGGTAAGCAGCGTCTTGGTGAGCCCTGTGTCAATCACGAGGTCAGCAGGAACTGCTCCCAACTTCACCGCGATCCTCTTGATCAGATTTCCGATCGGTCTGACAATCCCTCCGGCGAGTTGAAGCAGGCCGTAGAGGAGCCAGAGGACCAGGCCTATACATACCAGGGCGGCGGAAACGAGCCAGTGCTGACCAGTTAACGCGCCGACAGGGATGGACACGATGGCTCCGATGAGGATCCACAGAAGAGCCATCATCAGGCGACGAGCATATCTGCCGACGGATCTCAAACGAGGCGTTGTCCAAGCGTAGGCAGCCTGCATCCATCCGGGTACAGTACCAAAGACTCTCTGCGACAGCCAGATGAGGCTGCCGAGGATGAGTCTTAGTACCAGCACGAAGGTTGTGTGGTAGGTCGGCGAAAAAAGGACCAGACCCACCACTAGCAATACGCATGCAATCGTTACAATCGTCCAGATCATTGGTTATCTCCTTGTGTATTTGCGTTTGCTACCGGTGGATTGATACCAGCGGCAGTCTCAACTCGCTGACACAGGCCTTCCAGCCATACGTTGACGCCGGATTGCTGTGCAGTCGATTCGATTTTTCCACCGACCTGCTTAACTCGCTCACCCAGAGATTTAGCATCAAGTTTGAGCACCCTGATTACCTCTTCCGGCGGCAGGGCGATGATCTGGCGAAACTCGTCAAGCGTCGTGGGACGACTCTCGAAAGCCTTCCAGAACTTCGGCCCGTACTCACCGAGCAGAGGAATCAGAGTTACAATCAGCTGCGCAAGTTCGGCATCTTGCATCACCTTGCTTCGCAGCTCCAGGTAGGTAAGCGGTTTGGTCTGTTTTGGCGCATCCTTGACCACTCGCACAATGTCGTCAACTGCCATCTTCAGAAAGTTGACAACCTGTTCTTCATTCATACTGGCGGCCATCAGGTATGCTACTTGCCGTTCTTCTTGGGTGAGCGTGGTGCAGGCCAGGTCCCAGTTGTCGCGCAATTCCCGGTCGGAACTGGCGACTGTCTCGAGACGAATCTGCCCGGACAAGCCCGGGTCGGCGGCTTGAGCTCTGGGCCTTTCCTCAGCCTTGGCCCCCTTCTGACCTTCGCCGCCTGATTGTTTCTCGTTCTGGACGAAATCGTTGAGCTTGTTCTGAAAGTGCTTGGCTGTGTCAGATACAAACTCATTCGCGCCGCGGCCTGCGATCGAGGTATTCTTGATCGCAAAGCGTGAGACGCGAGCTGCACCAATCGCCCAGCGGTTACTATTGAGCCAACGCTTCTGATCAGGGCTGAGCTTATCGAAGATTGCCTCAGCGAAGCCCTCGGCTCCCATTTTGACCCCCTCGTCAACAAGGTCTTCGATCAAAGACATGAACCAACTACTGTCAGCGTATCTCTTGGATCCGCTGCCGCCCGGGTTGTCCGGGTCAGCTGCTTTCTGTTTTTCTGCCATTTGTTTTCTCCTTCGTTTTTGTATGGCGGGCTACGCCTCCCGTTTTTTGCGGGCAAGGCTCATGGCCGAGACGTACTTCGGTTCCGTTTTCACCTCTGAACCTGCAATTCGGAAGACGACATGGTCGCCCCCCGTATTGGTGTGCAGATTTGTGATGAGCACGGTTACTTCCGTATCGCCTGAACTTTCAAATTCGACATGCCCACCAGTTGAATTCAGAGGTTGAGAAGAACCGCTCAGCGCGAGGCTGAAGTCGGATCCTCCATTGCTTTGTGCTTCAATGCGACATGCCCCTGGACGAGCATCGTCCGTGAGAACCTGCCGTGCTTGAAGATTGAACCGAGTGCCGTATTGGGTGTGAACGCCCTTGTCGCAGGCAAGAGTCAATCTCCCCTCCACCTTGAGGCGGGAGTAGAAATTCTTCCCTTCACACCCGACATGGATATTGACTTCTTGCTGGTTATGCGCCAGTGGAAGCTCGAAGTACACTTGCCCATTCGCGGTCGCAGTCGGCCGCGGATCAGGGGTGACACACTCCTTTCCCTCAACAGTTAGGGCAACAGCCACACCTGCTGCGGGAACCATGTGCGTAGACTTCTGATCTGCCTTACCCTTCTCCTTGCTTTTCTGAGTCTTGGTTTCCGTGTAGGTTACCGTAACCCATACGGGCAGGGCGCGAATACCCGCTTTCTCCGTCACTTCGCCGGGCCGTGCATCAACGGTGAGACCGGGAAATTGGCGCCCAGAACTGCTGGTAGCGGGTTGGGGGGTGGGCGCAGGGGAACGAGGAGATGCTATTGTTGTTGTCGGAGCCGCAGGTGTAGCAATCGAGGATTGCGCTTGAGGCAACGTCCCTGTCGGAACGCTCGCTGCTACGGCTGGTTGTGCTGCAGCCCGGCTCCAGAGGTGAGAGAGTTCATGACCCTCAACTTGAATGAGGAAGATACAGTACGGTTCTGCCGGTTTCAGAAAATCGACGATGAAGTTCGCTTGACCACTTCCTGTCGTTGAGATTTCCTTCCTCGGCTTGACCACCTCCTGGTCATTGGCCCGAAGGCTGACCGCAACGTTCGCCGCGGGGGAATTACCCCGGACAAACGATAACGTCACGCCTAAGACCAATTTGCCGCCGTGCACTCCCATCTCTTTCACAATAGTTCCAATCATGGAGATCGGAACCGGGTTGACCGCAGGCGATGTCGCCGCGGCAGGAGTTGAAGGGCTTGCTGGAGCAGTAATAGGCGCAGGAGAGGGTGGAACAGCGGGCGCTGGAATCAATGCTGGAGTTACGTTGGGAGTAGCGCCGGACTGTCCAGTCGTGAGGCGGACATTGATTGCTTCCCAATGGTCGCGGGGACGCTTGGGTTGCGAAGCAGGGTCAACCTCGAAGAGTATTTCGGAGCCGACGTACAATTGGCTCCGGATACTCGGTTCGATTCGGGTGCGAGAGACAAAGTATCTATCCCCCCCAGACTCCACGAATCCGTAGTCGTTGTATTTGTCAACCAGCGTGCCAGTCAACGTACCTGTCGGCGGTTGAGTGTTGTTGGCCACGTCGCCAGACGGCGCGGTAGGTGCAGCTTGGGGCGCTGGGGCAGCCGAAGCTTGCGCAGGTTGTGCTGGCGGAGCAGATTGAGCGGCACCGCTTTTCGGCAGCACCTCGGTGACTCGATCTGCCGCAATCAGCGCCGACAGGGTGGTATAGCCTTTCGTTGACGCCTGCGCGAATTCATCTTGGGGAATGGTATGGACAGCGCAACCATGGTCATCTGTCCGAATTTCCTCCCCGGGCTTCATTGCCCGTTCGGTGAATGGGTTGTGGTGAGTACCCCAGAACAGATCTACCAATTCCCAGGCATACTCCTTGGTATCGGTATTCGGCAGGGGTTCGATACCCACACGAAGCCCGTCATTGCCCATTTCAAGTTTGAATCTCAATTTGTTCATTGTTCTCCTCGTTTCCTCATCTTGTGAGGTAGAATGCCAGCCATAATCCCAGCCAGAGAGTTGACCGCATGGGCATCAGCACAGACGCCCAACGGAACTTTTCGTCTCCGGCATGGGCGTGGAGCTGAGCGGCCATGATGGTTAACCACAACGTCAATGTCCACAGGTACGTCATTTTCATGATCGCGCCGGACAGCGTCGCTGCGGCAAGAATGAGAATGAGTAGGATTTTACCAATAGCGCCTTCGTTGCGTGCGTTAGCCCCCAGCCCAGCAAAGAATTTCTTCATCCATAGGCCGAAGTTACTCGCGTCTGTTCGAATGGTTGAAAGCCGGACTCGGAGTCCTGCCATGCCATCCTTGGCGAGTTTCTTTACCCTGGTGCCGGCACTGAGCACGCGCCATATGATGCTTTTCTTCTGGACCAGCGGGATCTCAGACGAGATTTCTTGGTCGTCCACCGCCGCGGTGACGTGCGAGTCTCCCCGGCGGATTGCCCGGAGCACCTCCACTTCTTCGACGGTTGTAGTGACACGAGTCCGCTGGTCTAGATAGATATGCGCGATCTTTATTTTTCTTGGGTCCTTGGCGGTACCCCAGAAAAGATCGAGCGTGCATACCATAGGACATTTGTCCGGCAGAGTGATTTCTATCTTCATACCGTCCGTTGTCCTTGAAAGAACTAAACTTTCTTTCATAGATCCTCCCAGATCTTCAAAAGTGCGAGCCGTATCATCCTGGCTCAACCCAATATCGAACCTGCCTTTTGGGCAAGATAGGTTTTTGAGTCTCGTCGGATGACCGGCGAGAAAAAGCCGACAATTACTTCGCGATTATTAGCTTTTCCTCGCCGAGCAAACTATCAGTAAAATAATTAATACAGGTTTGGTATATTAGCATATTTAACATATTTTGTCAATAGTATAAATTTCATATATAATTGAGCAAGGATTGTTAATTTTTAGCTATTTTTAGAGAAAATTAGTACTCGCCGGGGTGGCGAAATTGGCAGACGCATCAGCTTTAGGAGCTGACGCCAGCAATGGCATGCAGGTTCGATTCCTGTCCCCGGCATGGTTGCTATGTCTGAAGAGTTGAAAAGACAGCGCCGTGCTTTCCCTCGCCGCATTGACGGAAGTGGTATTTTATACTACACTAAATAGGCTTTTTCACACCCATTCTTAATTGTTTATCATGCTGTCCGTATGTGCGCTAGAATGGCGGGTCAGCAAAACTTATTGGTCTTGATATGAAAAAATTTACAAAAAATATCATCATAACGTTCCTGGTTTTTCTTTTTATCGCGGGTCTTTTGACTTTGTCATCGTCAGAAACCCAGAAACTTGAGGCTGTGTCCCTCTCAACAGTAGCTACTAAGATCAACGAAGGCCAGGTAAAGAAAATTGTTATTCAGGAGAACAAGCTTCTAGTCACCCTAGCTGATGACTCGCAAGTTACCTCCCGCAAGGAGAGCGAAACAGCTCTTTCGGAATCGCTTGTTAATCTCGGGGCGGACAAGACCAGACTTTCTTCGGTAGATGTGGAAACGAAAGATATTTCTAATACCACAATCTTCCTAACCTCCATTCTTCCCTTTGTCTTACCGCTTTTATTGATCAGCGCTTTTATTTATTTTCTCATGCGCCAAGTCGCAGGAGCGAACTCCCGCGCGATGAATTTTGGTCAGTCGACCGCGAAGCTCGCCGGATCAGGAGCGATGAAAAAAAAGATCGCCTTCGCGGATGTGGCTGGACTCAAGGAAGCCAAAGAAGAACTCTCGGAGATAGTTGAATTTCTCAAGTACCCGCAAAAATTTCTGGAACTCGGCGCGCGTATCCCGAAAGGTGTATTGCTCTTAGGCCCGCCAGGTTGCGGCAAGACCTTGCTTGCCCGAGCGGTTGCAGGAGAAGCCAATGTGCCGTTCTTTCACATGTCTGGTTCGGAATTTGTGGAGATGTTCGTGGGCGTGGGAGCATCCCGCGTCCGGGATCTATTTCAACGCGCAAAGAAACATGCTCCGAGTATTGTATTCGTAGATGAAATCGATGCCGTCGGCCGCCAGCGCGGTGCGGGCTTAGGCGGCGGGCATGATGAGCGCGAGCAGACCCTCAATCAGATCTTGGTGGAGATGGACGGCTTTGACAACGATACAAACGTGATCGTCATCGCAGCCACTAACCGTCCCGACGTGCTTGATCCCGCCCTTTTGCGTCCTGGCCGATTTGATCGCACGGCCGTTATTGATCAGCCCGATATTGCCGACCGGGAGGCGATAATCAAGATCCACTCTCGCAACAAACCCCTCTCCAAAGATGTGAATCTGCGAGCGGTTGCTGAACGCACACCTGGTTTTACCGGCGCTGATTTGGAAAATCTCGTAAACGAAGCCGCCATCTTGACCGCCCGGCACAATAAGAAAATCATTTCCCAGCAAGACCTCTTGGTATCGATAGAGAAAGTCATGCTCGGCCCGGAGCGTAAGGGTCACGTCCTAAGCAAAAAAGAGAAGGCGATTGCCGCACATCATGAAGCCGGCCATGCGCTCGTGGCAGCGGTTCTGCCTCACGCCGACCCGGTTCATAAGATTTCAATAATTTCTCGGGGTCGCGCGGCCGGCTATACCCTCAAGCTGCCGATGGAAGACAAGCACCTCCACAGTCGGTCAGAATTTCTTGCCGACATAGCAGTATCGATGGGTGGATTGGTAGCCGAGAAGCTTGTCTTCAATGAAATGACCACCGGTGCATCCAATGATCTCAAGGTCGCCACCGACCTGGCGCACAAGATGGTGACGGCGTATGGGATGAGCGACAGGCTCGGCCCGATGACGTTCGGTAATCCTCACGAGATGGTCTTCTTGGGTCGAGAACTTGGCGAGCAGAAGAATTATTCAGAAAAAATCGCCACCAAGATTGACGAAGAAATCCGCGTTATCATCGACCAGTGCTATAAGTCGGCGACAGATATCATCAAGAAGTTTCGGAGCAAGCTGACTGAGATTGCCGAAAAACTGATCGAGCAGGAAACGATTGAGCGGGAAGAATTTGAGAAGATGATTCAAGATGTGATTTCTGAGGAAAAGCGCGAATCTTTGAAGATGCGGCCAGCCCCCAGTGTCACGACGCCGGCGGCGGCATAATTTTTCTTTTTAGAGATCGCGTTCGGCGTTGTTCCGGAGAGACATAAACTAGATTTCTGGGCGGTTAGCTCAGTTGGTAGAGCGATTCTTTGACGTAGAATAGGCCACAGGTTCGAATCCTGTACCGCCCACCAGGAAAGTGGTGTTAACTGAAAGTTGGTGGCACTTTCCTGAGAGAACAAGATTGAACCTGAGGAAAGGGGGTCGGGGAAAACGGATGTTTTCCCCGCAGTGGAAGAATCGAAACCGCAAGGGTTCGAGGCGGAATCGCTTGCGATGAGCAAGGGACGAATCCTGTACCGCCCACCATGGACCCCTTGAAGAGCCTTGACCTTAGAAAACAATTAATCTGCCTGGCGATTTGCATGTGACTGTTGATTCCAAGCAGTCAGATGCAAGTGTGCTTGGCGACATAAAACATCATGGATCTGAACGCATTGGAAGCCAAGCTTCAATTCGTATTTAAAAACAAAGATATTCTCCGGACGGCGCTGACCCACCGTTCGTATCTGAACGAGCATCGCAACTACCCCTTGCCAAACAATGAGCGGCTTGAATTCCTGGGCGATGCGGTGTTGGAATTGGCCGTAACCGGGTATCTGTATGAGAATTATCCCAACCCGGAAGGCGAGCTCACAAACCTTCGTTCCGCGTTGGTGAATTATCGAATGCTTTCGGCAATTGCTGGTGACTGTGATCTCGAATCCCATCTCTTGCTTTCGCGCGGGGAAGCGAAGGACGCGGGTCGGGCCCGTCAGGTTATTCTAGCCAATGCGATGGAAGCCGTGATTGGCGCGATGTTCTTAGATGGCGGTTATGACCGAACGCATGAGTTCATCAAGCGTCATGTTTTGACCAAATTACCGGAGGTTATTGCAACCAAGTCTTATATCGATCCGAAGAGCCATCTCCAAGAATTGGTGCAAGAGAAATCCGGCATCACGCCCGCCTACCAAGTATTGAGCGAAGTCGGCCCGGATCACAACAAAGTATTCACCATGGGTGTGTATATAGGTTCTCAAAAGGTCGGCGAAGGTACAGGCCCTTCCAAACAAGAAGCGGAGGTGACCGCTGCAGAAGCCGCCTTGAAAGAAGGAACATGGAAGCAATTCGTCTGATGCGCGGGTTTATCGGGTTCGTAAATTTCCCCAGTCGCGCAGGTAGCGGCGAGGCAGAGGTTGCCTAAGGCGGAAAAATTTGATATACTGTCAATGCAAAAGGCGCGAGCACTCGCGTCTTTATCTGTCAATCGACGAAGTTTCACGTGCGGTTGTGAGAAACAAAAACAAACACATTTAGCGTTTTTTCTTCAGCACTCTTTATGTATCTGAAAAAAATTGAGATACAAGGCTTTAAGTCTTTCGCCAAAAAGACCGTTTTGGAATTTGATCCAGGAATCATTTCTGTCGTGGGCCCGAACGGGAGCGGAAAATCAAATTTTTCCGACGCCATTCGCTGGGTTTTGGGCGAGCAAAGCATGAAGGCGGTGCGAAGCAAGAAGAGCGAGGATGTTATTTTTGCGGGATCCGACAAGAAATCTAAGCTCGGCATGGCAGAAGTCTCCATCACCTTCGATAACACCGATCATAAGTTGCCGATTGACTTTTCGGAAGTTGTCATTGCCAGGAGGCTTTTTCGCGACGGGGACTCGGAATATCTTATCAATGGGCAACAGGTCCGTCTGATGGATGTCGCTGATATGCTGGCCCGTTCGGGTTTCGGGAATAATTCCTATCACATTATCTCCCAAGGCACCATTGACCAGATGGTCATCGCAGGACCTGCGGCAATCAAGAATCTCATAGAAGAGGCGTCAGGCGTAAAGCCTTATTATATGAAGCGCGAGCGGGCACTGCGTAAGCTTGAACAGAGCGGGAACAATCTAGTCCGTGTGGCTGATTTGGTAGCGGAGATCGAACCGCGACTGCGCAGTCTCCGTCGGCAGGCAAAGCGCATGGAACAACGCGATCAGATTCAGACCGAATTACGCCAGGCTCAGACCAGTTTCTTCGGTGTTCGTTTCCGCGAACTCGACTCGGCATGGAAAGCTCATGCAGATCGGATCGCCCGGCGTCAAGAAGAGTTGGCGGCGCAGCACGGGGAGATTGACTCCCTCGTTCAAACTATTCAAACAATTGAGAAAGAAACCGAAAAAAACTCCTCCCATTACGCGAAACTGCAGGAAGAAATAAGAAACGAAGAGCGCAAGAAGAACCAGATCCAAGAAGAACTCGCAATCATCCGAGGACAGTTGAAAGCGGGGACAGTACCAGGCCACACTGATGTAAGAGAGCTTGAATTGAAGGCCCGCGAAATCGAGGGAAAAATCCAAGATACCAATACTCTAGTCGTTGGACTTAAAGATAGGATTGCCTTAGGACAGAAGAACCTCAGCCACTATCGGAAAATCGGGGAAAAGCTCGCCGGCGATATTGAGGCCTTGAAAAAAAATCTTGAGTCCGCCCAGAATCCATTTGATCTCAAGAGGTTGCACGAAGAAATCGAGAAGGTCTACTCGCGATATCAATCGCTATTGTACACCATTCGCAATCTTAATACCGATGACGATTTTCATGCGCTCCAGGAGGACGCGGCCAATATCGAGATTGTTTTAGTAAAATTGAAAGACCGCATAGCGGATTACTCCAACGTGCGTCTCAATCATTCGGAACTCCAGCATCTGAACACCCAATTTACCAAGCTTTTCGAACAGAAGGAGAAGGTCAACGAAGAGATACATGCGATTCAGTCGGATATACATATCGCCGAGTCTCAGGAAAGGTTTTATCAACAGGCGATCGCGGAACTGCAAAGTTCTCAGGAACGGATCGGGCGCGAGCGAGCGAAATCGGGCGCGAGTGTTGGAGACCCCTCTTGGAAGTCTCTTGAGAAGGAAGAATCCTCGCTCGCCTCAGAATTGCAAAAATATTTCGCAACGATTGAGAAAATGGAGACGGAACTGAAATCTTATATCCACTCCGAGGCTACCGGTAAGAAGAAATTATTGGAGCTGGAACGAACGTTGCGCTCCAAACAAGACCAGCTCGGCAAGACCAAGGATGAGCTGGGCCTGATCCAGATTGAGAAAGCAAGATTAGAAGCCACAATAGAAGGAGTAATTTCTGAAGTTCGCAAGAATCTTGGCAACGAATATGTCGAAAAAGTTCGAACCCAGCCCGCCCCAAATGAAAAAGACCCAGGGCTTGAGCAGAAGATCAACAAGCTTCGTGCCACACTCGAAATTATCGGCGGCGTGGATGAGTTGACCCTGCAGGAATATAAAGAAACTCAAGAGCGATATGAATATTTGACGAGCCAATCTCGCGATTTGCAGAAGGCGGTTAATGACTTGCGCCAGGTGATTATCGAACTGGATGGAGTCATAAAAAAGCAATTTCAGAATGGCTATGAGAAAATCAATACTCATTTCGGCGAGTATTTCCGAATTCTTTTCGGAGGTGGTCGTGCGGGTATGACCCTCATCTACCAGAAACCAGAAGCACCCCCCCCGGCAGAAGATCAAAAAATAGAAGAAGACGACCAAGAAGAGATCTCCCAGGAAACCCCGACGAAGACGACAGGCAGGGAAGAAATGGTCGGGATTGACATCAAGGCGACCCCTCCCGGCAAGAAGCTTGCCTTGCTCTCTGCGCTATCGGGCGGTGAGCGTACGATGACAGCGATTGCTCTCCTTATGGCCATGCTGACGGCGTTCCCTTCGCCGTTTGTGGTTCTGGATGAGGTGGATGCGGCATTGGACGAGGCTAACTCTATCCGTTTCAGCAAAATTCTTTCGCGACTATCGCACCAGACTCAATTCATCACAATCACTCATAACCGCGAAACGATGAGGAATTCAGGAGCGCTCTATGGCGTGACTATGGGGGAGGACGGTATCTCCAAGGTATTGTCGATCAAGCTGGAAAAGGCAGTTGAGCTGGCTCAACAGTTATGAGCTAAGTGATTCCCCAATCCTTGACCTGCTGGGAAATTCTGTTATACTTCCTCTGCGCTCAGAACAACATATAATATTTACAATCGTATCAATCATGCTTATCATCCGTTTGCAAAGAACCGGCAGTCGTAATGCACCTGATTTTAGGCTTGTCCTGGCAGAAAAACACCGCGCCGCTTCCAAGAAAGTCCTCGAAGTATTCGGTGAATACCACCCGGTCAGCAAGGAACTCAAACTGTCTTCCGAAGAGCGCCTTCAGGGCTGGCTTGGAAAGGGTATTGTTCTTTCTCCCACCGCACACAATCTGCTCGTTGAGAAGAAATTTCTCCAAGCCAAGAAGGTCAAGGCTTGGCGACCGAAGGTGAAAGAGCAGGCAGAAGCCCCCGCTCAAACCCCACAGAAATCACAAACACCCGCCGAGGCTCCCGCCCCTGCAAGTCCGACCGCACCCTCGGCATAATTAGTCTTTGCTATTTGATAAATCCCCTCATTACCGGGGATTTATTGTTGTGAAAAAAAGTAAAAAACCGGCATTTTCATAACCTTGACTGATCTCCAGGCCCTTGCTAGTGTATGTGCAGATATCCTTGAAATTCTAGTTAGCAAGTAATTATTGAGTCGTAAGAAACGGTCGATTCGGCTCTACTTCATGAATCAGGCGGCGAATAGTCGTCAGCCTGATTTTCTACAAGACTTATGCAAACAGACCAAGAGTTTGTTGATTATGTAGTCAAAGCTCTTGTTGATCATCCCGATCAGGTCCGCACGGAGCGAAATGTAGATGAAATGGGCGTGCTGATCACGCTCCATCTTAACCCCGAAGACATGGGCAAGGTCATTGGCCGCGATGGCCAGACCGCCAAGGCCCTCCGGACACTCCTGCGCGTTGTCGGTGCCAAGTCTCGCGCCCGAGTGAATCTGAAGATCGTCGAGCCCGAGGGATCCACGCACGGCAATGCCAGCCGCCCGCCCCGCGAGGAGGCTGCTCCCGCCCCTGACATGGATGACTTCAAGTTATAAGAGCATCTGATTTTTTGGAGAGTCCCTAAGTGCGGGACTCTCCTTTAGTTCTGGTATGCTGAGCCAACTGTGATTTCGAGTGATTTTTTAAATCCTTTTAGGCTATCAAATATTACCCCATGACTTTCGATATTCTTACAATTTTCCCTCGTCTTTTCGACGGTTTCTGCGACCAGGCGCTGATTGCCCGGGCGATTAAGAAAAAAATCATTCGGCTCTCCCCGCACAATCTCCGAGACTGGACACATGACGCCCATCGTACCGTCGACGGTCGCCCTTATGGTGGAGGGGCGGGGATGGTGCTTATGGTGGAACCGATTGTACACGCGGTACAAGAGTTGAAGAAGAGGCATAGAAGCCGCGTAATCGTTTTTTCTGCGAAAGGTAAGCTATTCACACAGGCCGATGCCCGCCGTCTGACGCGCTATGAGCAACTGATTCTTATCTGCGGCCGGTACGAGGGCATTGATGAAAGGGTAGCTGCTTTTGCCGCTGATGAGGAGGTGTCAATCGGGGAGTATGTGCTCTTCGGCGGAGAGGTGCCCGCAATGGTCGTGATCGAAGCAGTAACTCGTCTACTACCCGGTTCTATCGGCAAACAGAAATCGCTGGCCGACGAGTCATTTGGCGACGCGAAGGGTCTAGCGCATCAGCAGTTAGTTGCCTTCGTAGAGTACCCTCATTATACCCGACCGGAAAAAATTAAACTCGGGGGCAAGACGCGGGCCGTGCCCAAAGTATTGCTGTCGGGTAATCATGCCAAGATTGACGCATGGCGCCGGCAACAATCGGTCCGACTGACCAGACGGCGTCGGCCCGAATTAAAATAGGATGACTAGAAAAGAATTCATTGCGGACCAAGGCGCCGAGCGGATAGATCAATTCCTGACCCGACAGTATCCAGAGTTTTCACGTGCGAAGATTCAACGCGCAATCGCCAAGGGCAATATTGAGATCAATGGAAAAATCGTTTTGGAGAAAAGTCACGTGATTCATTCTACTGATCATATCAGCGCTGTGATTGAGCTGCCCACTCTGATTCCCCAACCGCACCTGGATATTCCCATAGTTTATGAGGACGATTCGATTCTGGTGATTGACAAGCCCCCGGGCATCGCAGTACATCCCAACCCCGGACAGAAAAAGGATAGCATAGCAGGCTGGCTCTTAGGTCGCTACCCCCAATTAGCCGCAGTGGGAGAGGGTGCGTTCCGGCCGGGGATAGTACACCGTCTTGACGCTGACACCTCGGGATTGTTGGTTGTAGCGAAGACGCAAGGCGCTTTCAAATTTTTAAAAAAACAATTTCAATCCCGCACGATCGAGAAAGAGTATGCAGCCTTGATACATGGCGCCCTACATCCTACTCATGGCGTATTCGATCAACCGATAGGGCGGAAGACAGGTCAGGCACGGCTGCAGGCAGGAATTGGTAGAGAGGCACGAACGGAATATTGGGTTAAGAAGGAGTACCGATTGCCGAGGATAGACGGGCCCGTCTCTGCGGGTGGCAGGGCAGGGGGCGAAATTGACATTTTCACTTTGGTTCGGGTACTATTACACACAGGCCGTACTCATCAGATTCGAGTGCACTTTGCCGCCGCCGGCCATCCCGTGGCTGGAGACCTAGTATACGGCGGTAGATTCAAATCACGAGACCGATTACTCTTTCCCCGGCAATTCCTTCATGCCGTCAAACTCTCGCTGCCTCTGCCGGGTGGGCGGAAGAAAGAATTCAAAAGTCAGCTTCCTCAAGACCTGCAGGTCTGTCTGAACCAATTAACTATTTCAAGACCCCATGACTCTCGTTGAAGAAAAAAAAGAACGCTTGAAATCCGATATTCCGGAATTTTCCTCAGGCGATACCGTCAAGGTGCATCAGAGGATCAAAGAAGGCGAGAAGGAGCGCATCCAGATTTTTGAAGGCCTAGTCATCGCCCGCCACGGTAAACAAGGCATCTCCTCGACTTTTACGGTACGCAAGATTGCATCCGGAGTAGGCGTGGAGCGTATTTTCCCCCTGCACACCCCCTCGATTGCTAAGATAGAAATCGTGCGCAAGGGTTCTGTCAGCAAGGCGAAACTCTATTATGTGCGTGATCGCCAGGATAGCCAGCCAAGATTCCGCAAGGGCCCAGCAAAAAAATAATCCTTAAATAAAAAAACGCCCCTGTAGCAAGGGGCGTTTTTGTGTAATTTAGATTAACTTCAGGACTTTCCACCAATTCTCGATATATTCTGCCCGGCGATTCTGATACTTGAGGTAGTAGGCATGCTCCCAGACATCGAGCCCTATGACCGGAACGTGTCCATGGAGGTATGGAGAGTCTTGGTTGGGCATGCCATGCAGGTGCAAATTACCCTTCTCGTCGCGGGCAAGCCACGCCCACCCGCTGCCAAAAAGTTTTACCGCTATGTCGGTGAATTGTTTCTTGAAGTCATCCAGCGAACCAAAGGCTTTTACAATCTCTCCGGTTAACTTTTTGTCAGTCTCTTTTTTCGGCCCCATGATTTGCCAAAAGAGCGAATGATTTGCGTGACCCCCTCCGTGATTTCTAATCGCGGCCTTATCCGTTTCCTCTACCTTAAAGGTGGCCAGAGATCTAAGCAGGTCTTCAACCGATTTCTCCTGAAGGTCGGGGTATTTTTCCAGGGCTGCGTTGAGCTTGTCGATATATGTCTGATGATGTTTCGTATGGTGCAGCTTCATGGTCTTGGCGTCAATATACGGCTCAAGGGCATCATAGGCGTATGGCAGCGGGGGTAGTGTGTGTTTCATATATAAAAAATAATACTTTAAGACTACCGTAAGATTCTTTTGATAAGACGTATGACGACCGGCTGGAAAATAAGAGCGAGGATGACGGCCAATGTCACCACTGATTGAAATGTAATAGGTAGACCGATCCGATGCAGTAGCCAGAAGAATCCCAAACCTCCGAAGATAAAACCGATAATAAGAAGCTGAATCGTTATATATTCTTTGGGAGCGAGGATGCTCACTGTCCTGGGTTTGTGTGGGAGATTGGGCTGGGGGGTATCCATGGAGATTAATGAAATTATTTCTTTATTCGGGGAACATTTGCTTACCGTCGCGCCCGTACACCTTGATTGCAAGCACGGGACAGGACTTGGCCGCAAGCATTACCGTATCATCATCGGCGCCGTTTTGGTTTTTAACATAGGCCTTGTTCTCTGCATTGAGCTCGAACATGTCGGGTGCTACGGCTACGCAGGAAGCCGCGCCGATGCACAGACTCTGGTCAATTTCGACCTTGCTGAATTTGCTATCCGCTTTCCTCACTTCCTGTTTATTGTCTTCGGCCATAGATTGTGTTATGTGAATAATCCCAGCTTAAGTTTGGTCTCTTCTGATATTCTATCAATACTCCAGGGCGGGTCAAAAGTGAAAGATACCTGTACTCGTTCCACGCCGGATCCGGCAAGCTTGTCTTTTATGAGTCCTTCCAATGTGCTGGCGAGCGGGCACATCGGCGTAGTGAGGGTCATCAGCACTTCAATCAGGGCATCTTTGACGGTAACGTTGTAAATTAGCCCGAGTTCGACGATAGAAATGCCGAGATCAGGATCGAGGATTTCGCCGATTTTTTCCAGTGCCTGTTTTTTTGTCATGGAGCTTCACTAGATCTTGGAGCGCGTCGTAGACTAAGAGCGCACATTTTCTCCGTGGCGCGCCGACGCTCGCTCCGAGCAGCCGCAAGGGGATCTCCCGATCCACCCGTTTCACGCGCGCCAGGGATTTTCCTCTGAGATATTCGGTGAAGTGAGACGCGGAAGCGATCGAGATCGCGCAGCCTTGCCCGGAGAAAGCAATATCTTCGATTTTCCCGTTGCGATCAAGGAGAACTTCAAGATCCATCTCATCCCCACACAGCGGATTTACGCGATATGCGCAGTATGTAGCCTTCTTAAGCTTACCAAAGTTTTGGGGGTTTCGGTAGTGTTCAAGGAGTTCTTGGCGATAGAGCGTATCAATCTCCATGGAATTTGTTTTGAATATAGAGCAAGGCCTTGGCCAGCTGGTCCACTTCTTGCCGAGTGTTATACACAGCCAGGCTGGCTCTCGTGGTTGCAGGTTGCCCGAATGCCTCATGTAAAATCTGTGCGCAATGATGTCCAGACCGAACGGCAATTCCCTGCGCATCCAAAAGCGAAGCTATGTCGTGAGCCGGTACCCCATCGAGTGTAAAGCTTATGATCGGCAAACGCGCAGAGGCCCTGTCTGGTCCGTGAAGCCTCAAGCCAGGGATCGCCCGCAATCGCACTAGGGTATGGCGGGAAAGCGAACTTTCATGGGTGATGATATTCTTTAATCCGGTCTGCTCAAGCCACTCCAAGGCTGCCCCCAGGCCGATAACTTCGGCAAGCGGAGCAGTTCCCCCTTCGAATTTTTCCGGGGGGTTCGCGAGCGTAGTTTGATCCTTTGTGACGCGCTTGATCATGTGTCCGCCGTATTTGAAGGGGCGTAGTGATTCCAGGAGATCTCTCTTGCCATAGAGAACGCCGACACCCGTTGGCCCATACGCCTTGTGGCCGGAAAAGGCAAGAAAGTCGCAGTCGAGCCGTCTAACGTCGATCGGAATGTGAGCGACACTTTGAGCGGCGTCCACTACCACGAGGCTTCCCATCTTGTGGGCTGCAGGAATGATTTTTTGCAAGGGGGTGATCGCGCCGGTCACATTGGAAGCGTGCGTGATTGCAACCACGCGGGCGCGCTTGTTAAGCAGCTTGTGGTAGGCATGAAGATCCAGGCGGCCATCAGATTTTATAGGGATATATTTGAGTTTCATTTTACGTTCCGCGGCCACGATCTGCCACGGTACGATATTTGAATGGTGTTCTGCTTCAGTCAGAAGAATTTCTTGGCCGGCTTTCAGCAAGTATTTCATCCCAAATGCGACAGTATTCAGCGACTCAGTCGTCCCCGACGTGAAAACGATCTCGTCTCGCGATTTGGCATTGATAAAGCGTTGTACTCTTTCGCGGACCGCCTCATATGCTTCCGTAGCCTCATACGAGAGCGTGTGTATGCCCCGGTGAATATTGGCGTTACGGGACGCATAAAAATCAGACATAGCCGCTATAACCGGGTAGGGTTTCTGGGCCGTAGACGCATTGTCAAAATATACCAGCGGATGGCCGTTAATTGTGCGTGCGAGGATAGGAAAACCTTTGCGAATATTTTTCAGCTTCAACATTGACAGTACTTTAAATATTTTTTACACTAAGCTCTTGTGAATCAAGGAGGAATCTTGACGATAATGGGAGCGGTTCAGCCGGACGTGCCCCCTGGCTATAGATGCGGGTGGGTGATGGTTGACGAACAGATGCTTGTTGGGTTTTCCTCGTCTTCTTTGAGTACTCGAGCTCGGGAACTGGCCAAGTCATCATCATCGAGTATTCCCTGTACTTTTTGCAGCCAGCAAATCGAAAAAGGAAACCAAATCCTAGAACTGAAAGACCCCTTGGGGAATTTGGCTGGTGTTTATTGCAGCATTTCCTGTCAGCGGCAGGATCGGCGGCGTAACCAGACCAGGCAGGGCTGGTAAAGTAACCTTCTGTTTTTCAGCGCCCAGCAGGACCAAGTCATTAAAACTAGAGTCTTAAGGCCTTAGTAATTGCTAGGGTTTCTTTTTTTGGAAATTCCTGGAGAAGTGACCCTAGGAAGCCTTGGATTATTATACGTTTTGCCTCAGAGAGAGACAAGCCGCGAGACATGATATAGAAAAGCTGTTCCTCATCTATCTTGCCTACCGTGGCGCCATGGCCCGCCCTGACTTCATTTTCCAGGACCTCCAGAGAAGGAATGGCTGTTGCGCGCGCCTTGGGTGAGAGCAGAATCGTGTGTTGCTTCAGATCGCCATCAGCGTTCTTGGCCCCCTTTTCTATTATCACCTTGCCTTCGAAGTTGGCGGAAGCCGTTCCGTCGAGTACGCCGCGAATTAAGGTCCGCGAGAAGGTATTGGGCGCGCGGTGGACGATATTGGTATGGAGTTCCAGGTGATGTTGCGTGCCGAAAAATATGCCCAGGAGTTTCAGAGACGACCCTGGCTGATCCAAGACTGCGTTGACAGTCAGAGATTCGTCCGACTCGCCCAGCCATACTACAGGGTACACAATTGATTGATTCGAGTAGGACGCCAGATTGATGGTGCGCATCTTGCTATAGAATGCTAATAAATGCTAGTATAAGTCCTTGTCTAAGGAGGCATAATGAAAGTACTCGAATTGTCTGGTAGTCCTGAAATTTCCAGCGTAGGAGAAGACGGAGTTCGGCAGGTTTTCGTTTCCTTGCCCGTTATCTTCCCCGAATGGAGAGAACCGTCCGAGAGAACGGGCGAGGGTGATCTGAATGGATCAGGAAAGCCCGATGTTCTTGAGGAAGAAGCACAACTGGTGCAACTATCGACTAGCCCACCCCTGTACCTGTGCATTCTCCCTACCCAAGCCTCGAAGGAATCTATCGAGCGGCTGGGTCAGGAGGCGGCAGACTTCTTGAAGAAAGAACACTTTCCCCACGTGTTCAGTAAGATATCATTGGATCGCGGCGGCATGGTGTTCTTAGGATTCCGCGTATAGCCCAGTAATGGGCTTTTTTTATCCCACGGATCCAGTCATTTCGAGCTGAATGAGCCTGTTCAACTCAACAGCATATTCCAGGGGCAGCTCTTTCACCACAGGCTCCATAAATCCTTGCACGATAAGATTGATCGCCTGCTGCTCCGACAATCCGCGCGACATAAGATAGAATATCTGTTCTTCCGAGATCCGCCCGACTTTCGCTTCATGGCCGAGTGTCACGTCGTCTTCAAACACTTTGATGTAAGGAATAGTATTCGAAACAGAAATATTATCCGGCATCAGCGCATCACATTGGATATGCGACTTGGACCCCTTTGCGCCCTTCGCAATCTGCAGTAGCCCGCGGTAAGTAGAAATACCCCCGCCGAAGCTGATTGATTTGCTGACAATATTCGATGAAGTGTAGGGCGCACCATGAATCACCTTCGCGCCCGTATCCTTGTGCTGACCGGGGCCCGCGACTGCAATATTGAGATGATCTGCACGCGCGCCGCGGCCGATGAGCATGGAACACGGATAGAGCATGGTTTTCTTGCTGCCCAGAGAGCCGCCCACCCATTCCTGAATCCCTTCTTCCTCCACGATTGAACGTTTCGTGTTGAGATTATATACATCCTTGCTCCAGTTCTGCACGGTGGTATACCGGCAGCGAGCTCCGCGCTTGACGAAAATCTCCACCACGGCGGAATGGAGTGAATCCATATTGTAGATAGGCGCGGTACAGCCTTCTATATAGTGCACGCTCGCGCCCTCTTCTACGATGATCAATGTATGTTCGAATTGTCCGCTATTGCGCGCGTTCATTCTAAAATATGTCTGCATTGGCAGCGTCACCCGCACTCCCCGCGGGACGTAGAGTAATGATCCGCCCGACCAGACCGCCCCGTGCAGCGCCGCGAATTTGTGATCAGCGATTGAAACGCAGCGTGTCATGAAATATTGCTCGACGAGTTCAGGGTATTTCTGCACTGCCGTATCTGTATCACAAAATATTACCCCCTTTTTCTCCCATTCTTTTTTGAGATTCTGGTAGAATCCTTCGCTGTCATACTGGCCCACGACGCCAGCCAGAAGATTGCGCTCGGCTTGCGGCACCCCGATCTTACTGAAGATGTTTTTGATGTCAGAGGGCACCTCGTCCCAGTTTTTGTATCTGCCGGGCTCTGTGCGCTGGTAAAAATTTATCTTAGAGAAATCAAGCTCAGACAGGTCAACGCCCCATGTGGGCATCGCTTTTCGTTCGAAAAAATCATACGCCAGAAGGCGTTTCTTCCGCATCCACTCAGGCTCATTCTTAATCCAGGAGATCTCTTCCACTACTCGGCGCGAGAGGCCGGTCGGAAGCCGCTTCACGTGCCGCTCCGGCGCGGGCGAAAAAATCTCGCGGTTTCGAGATGCGATCCCTTGTTTGTCAGCGAGTATAGTCTGGAAATCCATATCTAGCCTTTCTGCTTTGTTTTGATGAATTGGTTATAACCGCCCTTCTCTATTGTGTGCGCCAGGTCTTTCCGTCCGGATTTGATAATTCTGCCGTGATACATGATATGGACGAAGTCAGGCTCGATGTATTTTAAGACTCGATTGTAATGAGTAATAATGATAACGCTCACACCGTTTTTTTTCAGCTTATTCACCTCGCGGCCGACGATCTTAAGGGCGTCAACGTCGAGCCCCGAGTCTGTCTCATCTAACACGACCAGCTTGGGCGCAAGCATGGCCAGCTGGAGGATCTCGGCTTTCTTTTTTTCCCCGCCGGAGAACCCCTCGTTGAGGCTTCGGGTGAGAAATTCAGCCGGCAAGCGCATTGATTTAGCTTTCTGCTTTAGGTTTTTCACGAACGTATCGACACTCACGCGCTCGCCCCGGACCGATTGTGCGACCTTGAGCAGGTTCTGCACCGAAACCCCTGATACACTTTGGGGGTATTGAAACGCCAGAAGCATGCCAGTCTGTGCAATCTTGTCTGTCGTCATCTCATTGAGTTTCGCTCGTCCGAATCTCATCGTGCCGCCTGCGACCTCGTACTTGGGATGCCGGAAGAGCGTCTGGGCCAGCGTCGACTTGCCTGAACCATTCGGGCCCATGATCGCATGCACCTCACCGGGGGCTACCGTAAGCGAGACCCCGTTGAGTATCGGTTTGTGGTCAATGGCTACCTTCAAATTTTTTATTTCTAGAGTTTCCATGCTGTGTGGGGTAGTCTCAGTGTATCAGGCGCCTGTTCCAGACGCAACGGCGGGGACGGGTTGACCCGGTAGAGCAACTTTGAGTTCGTGTTTTGTGCGAGGCGAAAATTTTCTAAACAAAGTTCTTTTAAATTTATAGTTTTTTTGAAAATAGTCTGCTAAATTAAGACCCGCCGCTTCGCATCTCAAAGTTGTCTTACCGGGTTGACAAACCAGTCAAATTTTTCTAGAGTAAAATCAGTATTTTTACCATTAGCAGACTAGTTTTCTACCCTCAGGATATCAAGGTATTTGCGGCAGCAGCAGAATCTCATGGACTCGACATTGAATTCAAGCTTAAGACCCAATTCAATAGATCGACCCCAGCACACCCCGGGTGTTTTTTAGAAATACCCCGAGTGCATCGGCACGCCAAGAATAGCCGTGATTGATATCTCCTGGTATGAAGACAGGACTACGCATATGCAATCAGGGCTTTTATTTATTCTATTCCTTGCCGCGGGTATCGTGGCGGGATACATCATTCGGCGCGTACAGGCGTCGTACCAGGCTGGCTCCGCGGAAGCGAGAGTGCAGCGGGTGTTAGACGAGGCAAAAAACAAAGAGAAGGAGATTTTATTTTCGGCAAAATCCAAAGCATTAGAGATTACTGGACAGGCCAAGCAGGAGGAAGTCAACTTCCGCAATCAGATTATCAAGATCGAACAGCGTCTTGAGCAGAAGGAGGTCAATCTTGAGAAACTCCGCGCCGACTTGGAGGGCAAGCGCGAGAAAATGGTGCAGAAGGTTGATGAGATAAAGAAGAAAGAAGAGGAAGTTGAAGCTGTTCGCCAGCAGCAAGTCGTCAAGCTCGAGCAGGTCGCAGCGATGACGCGCGAAGATGCAAAAAAGGTGCTCATGGACGCCGTGGAGAAGAACGTCTCCCAAGATCTGGCCGAGATGACGTTTAAGATGCAGAACAAGGCGCGCGAAGAAGCGGATCGGAAGGCGAAGGACATTGTCGCTTCGGCAATCGAGCGCTGCAGCGCCGAAGTGGCCACCGAGACGACCACCACCTACGTGCAGTTGCCGAGTGAGGAGATGAAAGGCAGGATAATTGGCAAAGAGGGCCGAAATATAAAAGCGTTTGAGCAGATGATGGGGGTGGAAGTCATTGTGGACGACACTCCGGACACAGTGGTCATTTCCGGTTTCAACTCCATTCGCCGCCACGTGGCAAAGCTTACTCTGGAGAAGCTGATCAAAGACGGCCGCATTCACCCGGCGCGGATCGAGGAAGCCCACGAGAAGGCCAAGAAAGAGATCTCCGAGGACATCATGAAGGCCGGCGAAGCCGCAGTCTATGAATTGGGCATCAACAATTTTCCGCCGAAGCTGGTTTTTCTGATCGGTCGCCTGAAATATCGGTCGTCCTACGGACAGAATATTCTCAAGCATTCTATCGAGATGGCCCACATCGCTGCGCTCATGGCCAAGGAGCTCGGCGCGGACGTGAATATCACCAAACAAGGCGCTCTATTACACGATATCGGGAAGGCGCTCGACCAGGACATGGAAGGGACGCACGTTGAGATCGGCCGCGAGATCGCCAAGAAATTCGGCTTGTCCGAGAAAGTCGTCAACGCGATCGAAGCCCATCACGAAGATGTTCCTCACAATTCA
>Ga0155012_126_pt3 | contig 23284 bp, 16 predicted proteins | sample RifCSPhighO2_01_FD_105980 | JGI IMG/M metagenome (GOLD analysis project Ga0155012, IMG submission 105980) | Candidatus Doudnabacteria bacterium RIFCSPHIGHO2_01_FULL_50_11 | reverse complement strand
GGGGTCGGACTCGAACCGACAACCTACCGGTTAACAGCCGGTTGCTCCACCATTGAGCTACCCGGGAGTACAGCTTTCTATCCGATACGCGATAAAAACTAGTTTCCAAATCTTCAAAAAGCGCTAATATCTTTTGATAGTATATAGCAAGTTTCCCCGGCCATCAATACCCGCTCTCCGCTTTCGAACATCAATTAAATATAGTATACTGATTCAAAAGATACGACATGAAACAAAAACTAATCTACAACAGAAATGAATGACGGTTTTCTTGAACTCACCCTTATCGTAGCCCTTTCGGCTGTCTTGGGAGTAATCGCAAGATTGCTTAAACAACCTACTCTACTTGCCTATCTTGCAGCGGGAGTGCTTGGTGGGGTATTCCAATTTTCACAAATAGAGGAGCAGCAGAATTTCCAAGTCTTTTCAGATCTTGGCATCATGTTTCTCCTTTTTCTGGTAGGAATGGAAATAAATTATTCTTCACTCCGGGCTGTGGGGAAAAACGCCGCTCTGCTTGGAACGGCTCAGATTGCGCTGACCTCTGCGATCGGATACTTGCTGGCAAGCTCTCTTGGCTTCCCTCCCCTATCGGCTTTCTATGTCGCCATCGCCCTAACTTTCTCCAGCACTATCATCATAGTCAAGCTCCTCTCAGACAAGCGGGACCTGGGCAGCCTATACGGCAAACTCAGTATCGGCTTATTGTTAGTACAAGACATCGTTGCAATACTTGTGCTTATGATCCTATCGGGCGCTGGCCGAACAGGATATTTCTCTCCGATTGACGCGGCTCTCCTTGTCATCACAATCATCGCACTCTTTGCTCTGATGCTTTGGCTCGGACGCTGGGTGCTTCCCCCGATATTCGACCGTGTTGCGAAATCTTCAGAACTACTCTTCATCGTCAGTCTGGCCTGGGTATTCGTCGTTGCCATGGTTGTGAGCAGGCTTGGTTTCTCCATCGAGATCGCCGGGCTGCTCGCGGGCCTAGCGCTGGCAAATTCTTCGGAGCATTTTCAGATCGCAGCCCGGGTACGGCCGTTGCGGGATTTTTTCCTAATAATATTTTTTTTCAGCCTGGGTGCCTCATTACGGCTTGCCGACTTATCCGCGGCCTGGGTGCAAATCTCCACTCTTTCGCTTTTTGTCCTAATCGGGAACCCCTTGATAGTCTTGGTCCTCATGGGTCTGATGGGGTACAAGAAACGCACCAGTTTTTTGGCAGGCATTTCTTTAGGCCAGGTCTCAGAATTCAGCCTGGTTCTTGCGGCTGTGGGTTTGGAACTAGGCCATTTGAATTCTCAAACAGTCGGGGTTATTACAGCGGTAGGAATAATCAGCATTATCCTTTCCACTTATCTGATCGTGCATTCAGAATCTCTCTATCAGGCGTTGTCGGGAATCTTGCAATACTTTGAACTTAAAAATGCTCGCGAACCCCACATCCCAAGCATGACTGCCAAGAAACCGATCATCTTAATAGGCTTCCACCGGACTGGACGCAGTATTGCCCAAGCCTTGAAACCCAAGGATCTTCTGGTCGTGGATTTCGATCCAGAAGTGATCAAGATTCTCGAATCCCAAGGATATTCTTACATCTTCGGGGATATCAAAGATGAGGATATTATAGAGGAGGCCAGACTGGACAAGGCCAGGCTTGTTATCTGCACGAGCCCAGACGCGGAAGATAACTTTGCCTTACTTTCTGCGATTCGAGGGCTCAAACGAAAACCATTCATCGTCACAAGAGCGGAAACCGAGTCTGATGCTCATGAGCTATACGCCCAGGGCGCTAACTATGTGTTACTCCCGCATGTCTCTTCCGGTCATTATCTTGGACATTTACTATCTTCTGATCCAACGTTTCGGCTCCTGCGCCAGATGCGCAAGCGTGAGCATCCCGCATAAAATACCTTCTTCCATCTCGGGTTGGCGGCAATCTTCCATTTCAAAAGAAATCTCAAACAATCGCCGCTAAGTTTTCTTAGTTAAAAAAGACCCGCGCGATGCGAGTCATTGAAAAAAGTGTTGCAATCCTCATTAGCGCAGCACCAGATACATGATCACAACTATTGCCGCTGAAACGAGCTTGAGGATGTTACCGACAATGAGGGGGCCGCTTCTGATCGTGATACCATACCACAGCCAGACACCGCCGATGATCATGATGATGGCGAACGTGAGCGGCTCCACACCGGCAATGTCGCCCGAGCGGTAGCTCTTCACGGCTTGAAACAGAGGATTGAGCTCGAGCCATATGGCCGTCCAAGCCAAGAGTTCGCCTTTGGGCCGCTTGAGGAATACTCGCGGGCTGAACATGTCCACCTCCTGTACGAGAGATTTTCGCCTGTTTTTCCTGACAGAGTTACAAGCCCATTTCGGCAAGCACCGCTTCAATCCGTTCTCTTTCCAGGCTGCCGAGCAGATAGGTGCCGCGCAAGCGCTCCGCGATTGCGCAATTCGCACCAAGCTCTCTCGATTCTTTGGCTTCTTGATTGTAGTTCACTCCGATCAGAAGAGGAACTTTCAAATCGAGCCTGATCACCTCGTACCCGGCTGCCTTAACTCGCAGTACGTATTCCAAATCTTCATTGCCTCCGATCTGGTCGCAGTAAGGATCGAAGAACAAGAATGGACTACGGGTGAGACTGACTAGCATACAGGTGTTCCTCGGATGCCGATACGAGGGGCCAAGGTCGAATGGGTTGCCGTTTTTTCTTCCGGCAAAACTCGTACCCACTACCATGATGCGCTCGTCAGATTCGCTGGCCAGCAGCATGGCCTCAAGGTGTCGCGGCTCTAACAGCGCCTCGTTGCTGATATTGAGCAGCCATTCGAAGCGCCCAAGTCCTTCCTGGACGCGGCGGGCGCTTTGCAGGTTCGCCGCAAAGATCGCCGCGTTGAGCGCATTGGACCAGGTGTACCCTCTGAAGATCGGGTGAATCTGCACCTGATCCTTCGGGAAACCTTTGAGCCAGTATGCGGTTGAATCGCAATCTTCGACTGCGTTCGTGATGACGTTGACCATGCCAACACCCAAGCTGAGCAGGCGGCGCACTGACTTGACTACCCCTTCGTTATTGTAAGTACGAAGGGTGGCGACCACATTGCTTGCGTTCATTACTCTTCCTCCTGCCGCGTTCATGCGGCGTTTTAGGTTTTTGTCTTGAGTCTGCAGACCCGTCCTAAGATCTGTAGATTCAGAATCCCACAAAATCGGGACCAACAATGATAACATGAACTCTCTGTCCTGTCAATCCATATTACAATATTGTGAAAGTGCCCAAAATGAAAAACCCCTGTTGCTAAACAGGGGCAAAGTAATTTTTATCTAAGTTCCTGACCCCTCTTGCCAGACTGGTAAGACTTTGTATTGTTCAGTATCGTGAGCGGGTCTCCATTCGGAGAAAATATCTTTGAGCATCCTAAGACCGCTGATCAATCGGCTCGTCGGCCGATTGAGTAAAGAATCGTCTAAAACAAAAATGTGTTTGTTGCGTACCGCCGTCATCTTCTCCCAGCCGGGACGCCGAGTAATGCTCCGGGGATCGACGCGCGTGGACAATCCGCAAATATGCAAAATTATGATTTCAGGATCGCTCTTTACCAGGTCTGCGAGTGCGAATTCCCGGCTAAGCTTTCCCGCCTCGGATAGCACAGCTACCCCACCCGCAAGTTCCACAATGTCGGGCACCCAGTTCCCCGCAACCATCGGCGGGGCTGACCATTCTTCGCAATATACGCGAGGCGGACGGATAGTGAGGGGCTGCAGGTGATAAGACATTATCGTCTTGTACAAATTCGAGGAAATCTTTTCTGCGCTCTCTACCCGATCAACCATCTGACCTATCTGGTTGTAAGATTCTACAACTTCATGCAGGCGCATGGGATTGATGTTGATGACTCGATACCCTAACGCCTTCAGCTCGCTCGTCAGCGTACCCTGTACCGCAGAAGACGTGAATATCAGGTCTGGTGAAAAACTTTTGAGTTTTTTAAGATCAATCCGAATCCAGCTGCCAACCTTGGGCAGTCTTCTCGCTGCCTCCGGGTAATCGCAGAAATGCGTCGAACATACGATGTCCGATTCACGGTCGAGTTCGTAGAGAATTTCGGTGACCGATGGCGCTAAAGATGCGATGCGCATACTACAAGTTTATAAAGTAATAAGTTATAAAGTCCTTAAACACTGAGCCGTAAATCAACTTTACGAACTTTTTCAACTTTATTAACTTGAGACTATCGAGGTTAGTAGTCTCGCAATTTGCTGATATCCTGATGGGCCTTGATGCGTTCCAGCGCCTTCGACTCTATCTGCCGGATGCGCTCGCGAGTGACGCCGAATTCTTTCCCCACTTCTTCAAGAGTGTGGGTGACACCGTCGTCCAGCCCAAAACGCATCTTCAGAATCTTCTGCTCCCGGGGGTCAAGGTCCCGGAGCACTTTCTGGACATAGCCTTTCAGTATCTGGCGCCCCGCGACATCCGCGGGCATGATCGTATCATCATCTACGATGAAATCCCCAAGCTTGGAATCTTCTTCCTCGTCCTCACCTACGGTAGTATCGATTGAGACCGTCTCTTGGGAAATCTTTTTCAACTGGTAGACTTTTTCGACCTCAATCCCCATTTCCGCGGCGATTTCTTCGGGCAATGGCTCTCGCCCAAGGTCTTGCACCAAAGTCCGCTCAGCCTGAGCGTATTTATTCAGGGTCTCCACCATGTGTACAGGGATGCGTATCGTGCGTGACTGATCGGCAATCGCTCTGGTAATCGCCTGGCGGATCCACCACGTCGCGTAGGTTGAAAATTTATATCCTTTTCGCCAATCGAATTTCTCGACTGCCCGGAACAGTCCGAGGTTGCCTTCTTGGATAAGATCGAGCAGTCCGAGGTTGCGACCCATGTATTTCTTGGCAATGGATACGACCAGACGCAGGTTTGCTTCCGTCAACTTTTTCCTTGCGATCGCATCACCCTTTTCAATCCTTTTCGCCAAATCGACTTCTTCTGCCCCTGTGAGCAGGGGGGCCTTACCGATCTCGCGCAAATACATCTGGATAGAATCATCATAAATATCCGCCAAATCATAACCCACCGTAAGCTCTCTCGCCTGCGCTTGTGCGGGAGGCAACACCGGCTGCTTGGCAGCCTTTCCTCCCTTGCCTCCGACTTTTTCCTTTTCCTGATAGAATTGCTGCCAAACCGAAGCAACTTCTTGATCCACCAATTCAATTCCCTCCGTTTCTATGGTATCGAGCATCTTCTCTACCAGCGGGATATTGTCTTCCAAATCCGGCAATGCATGGAGCACTTCAGCCTCTGTGATAAATCCTCTCTGCTTGCCGCGCGTAAGAAGCATTTTGATTGCCTTTTCCCAATCAAACGGCTCCGCGACCAATTTCTTGTCGCGTTTTTGTTCACTCTTTCCTTTGACTGGCTGGGTTCTGGTTCTTGCGTTTCTGCCAACGCCGTATTTACGTCTGACCGGCTTCTTCTTTTTTTCTACCATAGGATGATAACGAGTGTGAATGAAATTCTAGTTCCTGTAAGGTCTGCACTAAAGTTGTATATCGGAATGCCAGTTCCTTTTTGAGTGCATCATCTCCCCTTCTCTCCGCTTTGGCAATCTCGATGCTGAGGCGTTCGCGTTCTCTGCGGATGAAATTCCTCCGCAGCAAGACGGACATCTGCTCCAGTTCTTGTTTCAGGGCTTCTTCTTCTGCATCCGCAAGAGAGAACTCTGCTACTTCCAGAACAGTACGATATGAGGGATGCCGCACCAAGAACTCTGCCGTGTCCAGATTTTTCCCCTCGACTATCCAGGCAAGCAGATCGGAAAATATCTTTCGATAATCCTCGCGGGTAAATTCTCCGGGGTCGTGAATACGCAGATCGGCTGCTGAAAGCCCGGGGAAACGACAAATCAATCCGAGATACCGCTGTTCGGTTTTCTCCTGAGCCGACGGCTTGACCGGCGGCTTGACGTATATAGATGAAGGGGTCGAGGACGGGCGGCTCCGAGCACGCTCAAGTATGGGGATAAGGTCACGTTCGCGGATCGCAAGGGTTTGAGATACTTTTTTTACGTACTCGCTGACTATGATAGGATCCGCCACCTTACCCAGTAAGGAAAAAAAATCCTGTACAGCCTTGGCTTTTGCTGTCGGATCAGTCAACGGCAGTATATCAAATAAACGCCGAAAATAAAATTGCAAATAGTCAGTCGAATTCCGGATAAGATTCTTCCACACCTCGGGGTCGGCATCGATGATCTCATCCGGATCTTTGAATTCCCCCAATTCCTCAACCAGCCGCACATTCAATCCTGCGGCTACTGCCCCATCGAGTGCCCGCCGGGTCGCCATAAGTCCTGCGGCGTCGGCATCAAAAGCGAAAACGACAGTGTCGGTCAATCTTTTAAGAATCTGCAATTGATACTCAGTGAGGGCGGTGCCGGAAGACGCAACGACATTAATTAGACCGGCTTGCGAGGACTTGATCGCGTCGATATTCCCTTCAACCACAACGACAGCTCCCGCCTGCCTCACCGCACTCTTTGCTTCGAAGAGACCAAACAATACTTTGCTTTTGGAATAAATCAGGGTCTCCGGTGAATTGATATATTTAGCGATATCATTCTGAGCCTGCAAAACCCGCGCAGAAAAGCCGACCACCCGTCCGCCCAGGTCGCGTATCGGGAATGTAATCCGCCCGCGAAACCGGTCATAGATCCGGCCGTCATCCCTGCGGCTGATAAGACCGGAATCTTCCATGTCCTTGGGATCATATCCCCGCTTGCTCAAGAAATTCACAAGCGTATCCCACGCATCCGCCGCATACCCCAACTGCCAGCTTATGATCGTTTCTTTTTTGAACTTGCGTTTGTCCAGATATTCCCGGACGGTCGAGGCCGCCGGGCTCTCGGTGAGAATCTTATGATAAAAACGCGAGGCCAAATCATTCAGCTCATAGAGAACTTTCTTTTTCTCGGCGGGCACGCTCTGCTGTCGCTGCCCCTGATCTTGGGGGAGCGCTACACCGGCTCGGTCTGCTAGCAATTTCAAAGCTTGGGGAAAATCCAACGATTCGATCTGTTTGACGAATTCGATTACATCACCTCCCAGCCCGCATCCGAAGCAATGCCAAATCTGACGAGCCGTGTTTACGTGAAAAGACGGAGTCCGCTCCTGGTGAAACGGACACCGTGCCTTGTAGTTGGCTCCGACTCGCTTGAGCTGAACGTATTCAGAAACTACATCTACAATGTTGAGCTTGGTCTTGATCTCTTCGATGGGAGAATTGAGCATTGCGTATCCGCGGATATCCGCATTAGTCTGCTGTTTACAACGGATAATGATCGGTGGTTCTCTTATTCTAGCCCGGTAGGAGAGGAGGGGTCAACCCAAGCTTACATACAGCACATAAGGTCAAACAGCTCTTCTGTGAAAGAAAAATTTCGCGAGCTCTATGGCACAAACCTTGATTACACTGAGTCCAATGACCCAGTCCCACAATGCAAGCGGGATCGGCACAGTATGGAGCAATGTTTGGAAGGGCAGCCAATAGATAGCCGCAATTTGCAAAAAAGCTCCGAGCATGACCGCCCCGATGAGCCATACATTATTGAAAAGCGAAATTCTCCAGATATGCTGGGTCAAAGATTTGAGACTAAATACATAGAGTAATGAACTGAAACCCGAAGCGGCGAAGACGACCGTTCTTACGGTAGTCAAATCCTCACTGTGCTGCAATCGCAGAAATAAAAGGAGAAATACTATGTCGGTCAATATACCAACAAACAAGATGAGCACTTTCATTTCGAAATTTATCAATGGCTCGTCTTTCTTCCGAGGACGCCGCCGCATAAGGCTGGGGTCGCCGGGTTCCTGTGTGAGCGCGAGATTCGGCGGTCCGTCAGTGATCAGATTGCTCCAAAGTATTTGAGCGGGCAGGAGAGGCAAGGGAAGGTTTAGAAAAATAGCGCCGGTTATCAGAATAACATGGGAGAAACTATCTGATAATAAATACACTATTACGGTCCGAATGTTATTGAAGACGATCCTCCCCTGCTCGATCGCTCCGACTATCGTGCGGAAATTATTGTCTAACAATACTAGATCGGACGCGCTCCGTGCGACCTCGGTGCCGGAACCCAAAGACATACCAATATCGGCGCGCTTGAGCGCGGGGGCATCATTCACACCGTCTCCGGTCATCGCCACTACATCACCGCGTTTCTGAAGCGCGGCGATGATACGAAGCTTGTGGACGGGGGTAACTCTCGCAAACAAATCTATCTCGGCGACTTGCCGCATCAGTGTGGCGTCGTCCATGTGATCCAGTTCTTTGCCTTCTATAACCTTGCTCGGCCCGATCGCCAATCCCGCTTCTTGGGCAATCGCCAACGCAGTAAGTTTGTGGTCTCCAGTGATCAGGACCAGTCGTACCCCCGCTTCTTGGGCAATCCTAATGGTTTCTCCAACCTCGTCCCTTAAAGGATCGCGCAAGCCGACAAAGCCTTCGAATACCAATTCGTACGGCAAATCATTTTGCTCTCGGAGTTTATCCACTTGAGCGGGAAGTATGCAGCTTGCGACGCCAATGACCCGCAATCCTTCCCGGGTCATTTCATCTAATTTTTTATTCAGGGTATTGCGCAATTGAGTATCCAAAACATTTTTCTTTCCTCCTCTTGCTTTAGTATATTTGCAGGAATTTAATACTACCTCGGCGGCGCCTTTCACTGAGAGAAGACTTTCATTGTGTCCAAGATGCCTTAAAACAGCAGAATATTTTCGTTTCTCTGAAAAGACAAGCTCCGAACGTACCGGATGAAGAACGTCGAGCATCGACTTGTTGTAACCGACTTCCGCAGCCGCGATGATGAGCGCTCTGTCGGTGAGATTGCCGACAATTTTCCAATCTTGGGGATCTTCTTTCGGGTTCTCCACGACAGCTTCGCTTCCGAGGGCGGCTGTTTTTAAAATATCGGTCAATCGCCAATCAGGGATTGGTGTATTCTTTGTGCGAAGGTAATGTTCGGCCATGCCAGAAACTAATGATACTACCCGCATCTCTCCCAAGGTCAGGGTGCCGGTTTTGTCGGTGCAAATCACTGAGGTGGCGCCCAGAGTCTCCACCGCTGATAAATGCCGAACCAATCCTCTCTTTCGCAAAATGCGCTGCATGCCGACAGTCAATATAACCGTCAGGGATATGAGCAGTCCTTCAGGAATCGCCGCGACTGAAACCGCCACAGCGGTAAAAAGCATTTCAAAAAAATCCCGACCGTGCCACAACCCGACGGCCAGGATAAGAAAACCTATTGCGCCGGTCAGCCAAGCAAGCAGCTTACTGAACTGAGAAATTCCTTCCTGCAGCGGGGTCGGTCGCTTGGCCGTGCTAATCAAGAGGGTGGCAATTTTTCCGAGCTCAGTGCTCTTTCCCGTCGCTACGACAATCGCTCGAGCGACACCCGAAGTTATCTCTGTTCCGCTGAATACCATGTTGTCCTGGTCTGCTATCGGTGCTTCATGATTGATCGCCTCGGCATGCTTGAGTATAGGAACTGACTCCCCGGTTAGAACCGCCTCGATGGCTTCCAGGTTGGAAGACTCTACTATTCTCGCGTCTGCGGCCACGCGATCTCCGGCGATCAGCCGCATGAGGTCACCGGGTACCAACTCTGAAGTTGGGATGTCGCGCAACTCCCCGTCGCGGGTTACGGTGGCGGTGGGATGCAAAACTTTTTTCAATTCCTGAAGCGTCGCTTGAGCCCTGTGCTCTTGGAAAAAACCGATGAGAACATTTATAACAATTACCGTGCTGATAATCGCCAGATCGACAAATTTACCGAGGGCCAGACTCAAAAAGGCTGCGAAAAGAAGAATATATACCAACGGACTCTTGATTTGACGCGCAATGATTTCTAGGTATCCGTCCTCTTTTTCTTCAGGCAATGTGTTGTGGCCATACACTTCGCGACGCAAGCCTGCCTCCGCTTGTGTCAGGCCCAGACTCAAAGAGGTTGCGAATTTTCGGCGCAATTCTGCCTGCGGCAACCGATACCATTCGACTTGGGCGAGGGTATGATCAACGCGAGTTAAAATATTTTTTGTGTCGGGCATTCTATTTTCGATTTCTTCGATACCTCTTCATCGGATCTTGCGTATTCCCAGGCAGAGCGGAGAGGGCGGGATTCGAACCCGCGATACCCTTGCGGATATACTTGCTTTCCAAGCAAGCGCACTCGACCACTATGCGACCTCTCCGCTCTGCCAAGGATAAAAATCCTGATCGTATACTACCATGCGTGCAAGAATGCGCTGCTTGGGAGAAAACAAAAAACGCATGGATATGCGTTGATGATTATACCATATAGTAATGCCTGCACCAAGCTCTCGGGAGATGCGATCGGCATCATTTTCGACCAAGTTTTTGTTCCATCTCCAGGATCTTCAACGAAGTTTTCAGCACGGAATCGGGATTAAGAGAGATGCTGTCGATCCCCGCCTCGACGAGAAATTGCGCGAAATCAGGATGATCCGAAGGCCCCTGGCCGCAAATGCCGACCTTGCGATGATATTTGTGTGCCGTGCTGATGAGTTCGCGGATCAGCCGCTTGACCGTCTCGTTGCGTTCATCGTAGATATGTGCGACCAGGTCCGAATCTCGATCTACGCCCAGCGCTAGCTGGGTTAAATCGTTGGAGCCAATTGAAAATCCGTCAAAAAGCTTGCAGAAATGCTCGGCGTCAATCACGTTCGATGGAATCTCCGCCATGACATACACTTCAAGGCCGTCCTTGCCACGGACAAGGCCGAACTCCGCCATGGTATCCAGCACCCGCCTTCCCTCCTCTGGCGTGCGGCAGAAAGGAATCATCACCTTCAGATTCTTCAATCCCATTTCTTCCCGCACTCGCTTGATTGCAGCGCACTCCAAGCCGAACGCCGGCTTGAACTTCGAGTCGTAATAACGCGACGCCCCTCGCCAGCCAATCATTGGATTCGCCTCCTTTGGTTCATAATCTGCCCCTCCCAATAATGTAGCGTACTCGTTGGTTTTAAAATCCGAGAAGCGCAAGATCACGTCAAGAGGATAGAAAGCCGCAGCGATACGGGCCACCCCATGGCTTAGGCGATCAACGAAAAATTGCTCCTTATCTCTATACCCTTCGGTTAGCTCGTCGATCTTTTGTTTGATCCCCGCCTTTTTGATCGCGGCATAATGGATAAGAGCGAGCGGGTGGACTTTGATATAGTCGTTGATGATGAATTCTTCTCTCGCCAGGCCAACGCCTGAATTTGGAATGAAAGAAAATTCAAAAGCCGATTCCGGATCGCCCACATTCATCATGATCTTGGTCTTGGGCGTCCGGAAATCCTTGAGATTGACGGAGTTGACTGAGTATTTGATCTTCCCTTCATATACCTTACCGACTTCTCCTTCAGCGCAGGAAACAGTGACCACCTCGCCGGTCTTAATCTTTCGGGTTGCGTCGCCGCAGCCGACCACGGCCGGAATGCCAATCTCGCGGGATACGATTGCGGCATGGGATGTGCGACCGCCCGAATTGGTTACGATTGCTGATGCAATTTTCATGATCGGCTCCCAGTCTGGGTCAGTAATTTCGGTGACCAAAACCTCGCCTGGCCGAAACTGGCCGATCTGCTTGGCATCAAGAATCACCCGCGCTATTCCTGAGCCGATCTTTGATCCTACCGCTACGCCGCGAATCAACACCGTGCCCGCCTCGCCGCTTCGAATGCTTGAAAGCTTCGGCCGTTCGACAGCGTATTCATCATAGGTAAATGGGTCTTTCTTGGACTGGATCGTCTCCGGCCGGGCCTGCACGATGAAAAGTCTGCCGGTCTTGCCGTCGAGCGCCCATTCCATATCCATAGGCTTATTGTAATGCTGCTCTATAATTACCGCCCATCGGGCAAGCTGAATAACTTGCACGTCTGACAGCGCATATGCCATGCGTTCCTTCTGCGGAACGCTCACGTTCTTGGTCGGGACGGTGCGGGAGCTTGTATAGATCATCTTCAGTTTTTTGCTCCCTAAGTTCCGAGAAATGATCGGAGATTTTGCCGTGGCGATGAGCGGCTTGAAGACAAGAAATTCGTCGGGGTTCACTACGCCTTTCACCACATTTTCGCCCAATCCGTAAGCTGCGTTGATCAGCACGACATTCCTAAACCCCGAATCGGTGTCTAAGGAGAACATCACACCCGAAGATCCAGCGTCGGATCGCACCATGCGCTGCACGCCGACTGAAAGATAAATGCCCGTCTGGTCGAAACCTTGGTCCGCGCGGTACGAAATCGCCCGATCGGTAAAGAGCGAAGAGAAGCATTTCTTCACCGCCTTCAAGAGCTCAGCGCGTCCCTTAATATTCAGATATGTCTCTTGCTGACCGGCAAAAGATGCACCGGGCAAATCCTCGGCGGTCGCGGAGGAACGTACCGCAACGTCTAAATTCTGGACCCGCTCTGACTTGCGCAGCCGCTCGTATGCTTCAAATATTTCCCGTGCAAGGTCGTCGGGCAGTTCTGCGTCCAAGATTATTTGCCGGATCTTCGAGGCCCGACTTGCCAAGTTGCTCACGGACCGAGTATCAAGGCCAACTAAGGCTTCCCTGATTTTCTTGTCAATGCGGTTTTCTCGCAGAAAATACCGGTACGCCGCCGCCGTCACGGCAAAACCGTTTGGCACGGGCACGCCGCGTGTTTTCAGTTTGCGATACATTTCGCCTAAAGAAGCGTTCTTGCCGCCTACAAGCGGGACGTCTCTGATCCCGATCTCAGAAAACTCTAAAATAAAACGGCGGCCCCGCTCGCCCTCAAGCTCGCTAGGCGAGCCTGCGGGCGAAAAAACAGCGCCCCGTAATGAATGAAAAATTTTCTTTATATGATGTGTGATTTTTCTCTTTGTTTCGACCATGGAATCTTCTTTGGCTTTAAGTATATCAGAAAGCCTGCTCGGAGGGAACATTCCAGCATTTCAAAAGCACATAGACTTAGGATGCGACGAGAAGCTCTCAAATACAAACCCTATTGAACAGGGTAGAGCCGTCCTTCTAACGTTCCTTCATCCTGCCAGCCGCTAAGCTGCAGCATCCCCCATTCCACCCAACTATTTGTATACAAGTGATCTACTGTCTGAGGATTGTAAAGACGATAAATTACGCCGGTAGCCGAAGAGTCAAAATCCGAGGAAAGAAAGCCCAAGGTGGATTCTAGTGTATACCCGCGATTTATCACAACGTCGGCCAATTCGTCGTTACTGTCGGTGTAAAAGTGCTTCTGCAATTTTTTATTCCAAAGGCGATAGAGCGGGGTCTGGTTTTGCAATAACTGCCGACTCCCTAAATTCGAGTAGGTAAGCTCCAGTATATACCCCGATTTTTTGGCCACCTCAATTTCCTCCAAACTCGACGTATATAAATGGTCCTGCAAGCCAGCATTATACAGCCTATATAGAGGATAATACTGAATCGGCTCTTCTGCCGCTAGAACAGCTATTGGCATTAAGAACACGATAAGAGAAGTGCTTATATAGAGGGCCAATATTTTTTTCATAGATTTCAGTTGCTTTATTTGATAACTTGTGGCGCTATAAACATTATAACTTCTACACCGTCTGGACTTCAACCAAATTCATATTTTCCCGGAGTCCCACTGGCTGGCCGGTCACGACAACGATTTTATCACCCTTCTTCACCAGCTTTCGACGCTTCGCCAGCACAATCGCATTCCGGATAAGATCTTCGAGCGTCTTACTGCGGGGAATAATATATGCCCGTACCCCCCAGACCAAAGAAAGCTGCCGATAAACTTTAGGAGACTGTGTCATCATGATGATCTCCGCGTTTTGCGGCCTCTGATGGGAAATCATACGAGCGGTAAATCCGGATACGGTGACGCCGACGATCGCTTTCGCATCCATGTTTTTGGAAAGTTCATGGGCCGAATCGGCCACTGCCGCAGCTCTTGAATCGCGTTGGTCCGCAAGATAACCATGAGGTAGATCATCATAGGGCGACTGTTCCGTCTGTTCCACGATCTTCGCCATCATACGAGTGCTCTGAACCGGGTATTTCCCTGTGGCTGTCTCCTGAGACAACATCACGCAGTCCGCATGATCGACAACCGCGGTTGCGACATCCGAGACTTCAGCCCGGGAGGGTGTGGGCGAATCCACCATGGAATCGAGCATTTGCGTAGCAACGATCGAGGGCTTCGCGGCGTGCAGACATTCTTCGATGATTTTCTTCTGCACCAGCGGCACCTCTGAGGCCGGTATCTCCACGCCCAGATCGCCCCGCGCTACCATGACGGCGTCTGCGAGCTGTAAAATTTTAGAAAAATTCTGCACTGCCTCAGGCTTCTCGATCTTGGCAATCACCCAAGGCTGCTCATATTTATCAGGGTTGTATTTTTCTATAAGCTTACGCAGGTTCAAAATGTCTTGCGGCTGCCGAACGAAAGAGAGCGCGATAAAATCAGCGTCATGCTCAAGGCCAAATCTTAGGTCAGCTTCGTCTTTGGGAGACATGATCGGCAGGCGAATCTTCGACTGGGGCAAGTTCATCCCTTTATGCGTTGAAACCTCGCCGCCATTTATTACGGAACACCAGACTTTCAATCCCTGAACTCGCTCGACTTTGATGCGGATTTTCCCGTCATTGATCAGGATCGGATCGTCTTTTCGCAGACTCGCCCGCAGGTCTTCCTGAACGGGAATTATCGTATACTTGGTCGGCTCAAGCTCCCCAGGCTTGTGCGTCAAGATAATAGTCTCTCCTTTTTTCAACGTGATGGGTCTTTTCAGCTCGCCCACCCGAATCTTCGGGCCTTGTAAGTCCACCATCACGCCGATGGGCCGGTCGAGCTTCTTGGATAATGCCCGGACTTGAGCAATCACTTTCTCGCGGGAAGCATAATCGCCGTGGGAGAGATTGAGCCGGATGATGTCCATGCCGGCTTCCGCCAGCTCTTCGATAACCTTCGGCGAGCTCGACGCCGGCCCGATGGTGCAGATGATTTTCGTTTTTTTCATGTAGGCTGTCTGTTCCTAAAGTATCTCACAAACCTTAAAACAAAAAAACTTAGCAAAATCCAAAATACTAAATTGATAATAAAGGACACAAAATCCATAAACTCTGCATGTATGGGGAATCCTCTTTTAAACACTCCTATGCACAGCTCTGGTCCATTACATAACAATTCGGGGTAGACTGGGCCTGGTGACTGATAGAATATGTAACCTAGCCAATTCAAAATGAATCCCAGAGCCAAACTCCAGACTATAATGTGTACGTGTGAGTTTAATGTAAATACTCTCACCTATTTTCTTTTCTCATAACATACCCTAAAACAATGTATCCTGTTTCTTCCCTAAGAGTTCCTTTCGCTCTTCAGGCGTAAAAATATTGATCACTCCATACTCTCCATCATAGCCTGGCTCGATATGCAATTTCTCCCCCCGCACGCGCTTGATTCCTTCAGTAATGATGGGCTTGGTCATTTTCTGCAATTCTTCAATCGGCAAATCCAGCAACACTTGATACTCCCCTCCCGCGGCTTTGACCAGTTGTTCATATTCATTCTGCACAGTCTTTGTCCCCACCCCTTTGTCGAGTGCTTCAGCGATGATCTCTTCAAGCGGTACTAAATGCTTAGTCGGGATTGGAGACTTAGGAGTGTGCCCTTCCGGCCTGTCGGCCAGCGCTTCCACCCTTGCCATCACCCCGACTGTCAATTTGCCGCCGCATTTGGGGCAAATGCCTTTCAGTTTCTTGGTCTGCGAAGGTGGGCAGGAGAAACGGCACTTGGCATGACCGTCGTAATGGTACCGGCCCTCTTGAGGATAGTATTTTATAGTATACGGGAACTTCTTGGAATCCTTATCCTTAATAGTAGCATACACCCAATCATAAGAAAGCTGGTTTCTCTGGGACAATTCAAATACGTTGCCCTCGCGTGCGATCCGATGCAGGCTGTGAGCATCCGATGAAGCAAGCAAGGTGATGGGATCGTTTGCGGACAGACGCCAATTCATCGAAGCATCTGACGACATGCCCATTTCAATCGAAAAAATCTGCGAGGTCAATTCTTCAAAACACTCCAGCAGGCTGTCAAAGCCCGACATTGAACCAAAAACTCCAAACCATGGCGTCCATGCATGCGCCGGTATCACAATCGCTTTTGGACTAATATCCAGAGCAATCTTGGCTAACTCTTTCGCCGGAATCCCGACAATAGGACGGCCATCGCCGGCCAATTTAGCACCCCGTTTTCGCAATGTCTGGTTGAACTTTTCGGCCGCTTCAAGCGATGGAAAGACGAACACGGTGTGGACTCTGCGTGTCTTGCCACCCTGGGAATATATGCTTGAGATTTCGCAGGTTAAGACAAACCGCACCGGGCTTTTCTCATCGGTGCAGTACAAGCCAGCCTCGGGAGCCGAATGCAAATCACGCTTGATCTCGGCCATCCATTGCGGGTGCGTAAAATCGCCGGTACCGAGCAAGTGCACGCCCTTGAACGCCGCGGTTCTCTCGACGTTGAGAATCGTCAGGTCTTTCGAGCAGGCGCGCGCAAATCTGGAATGAAAGTGAAAATCAGCTATTACACGCATATGCTGAACAAGTAGTAAAAATTAATGGAAACTTGTCCCGCCCCGTTAGACAACGGGGCAAGAAACGGATGATTTGATGATTATATGATCCGAAAACGCTTATCATCTCAATTTAGTCCCGTCGCATGACGGGATCGGATGACGGGATGAAAATCAGCAATAAGCCTCATAAAAAGAATTGTATCACGTCCTGACATATAAAATAGGGATGATATTACATCATCCCTATCAGATTATTTCCAGAGATACCGATTCATGCATTCTTCCAACTCCTCCTTAGTGTTGACCGCCATGGCCTCCATCCAGAATACCGGTTCAAAATGAAGCTTCTCTCCGGCCTCGAAGGCAATCTTGAGAAGCTCCGGCAGGAAAAATTCCGGCACATCATCCTGTGGAGACTCTTTGTATCTCGGGAGAAGCTTGCCCAGATTCTGCATGCCCCACTCAAGCTTGAGACAGTATAAGGCGGCATTGAATTCAAAGTCGCCACTGCGGATCTCTTCCGTGCGTCGAGTCTCAATGACAGTAATAGTCCCGTTGTCCCGATAGATTCTCCCAAAGTTCTGGAAACAACGGGGCCAGGGCTGGTGCATCATTTGAGAACGGACGACGCCCAGGGTCATGGTAGCTTCTCGTGCTTGATGGGCTCCTATGATCTCTTGAAAGGTCCTTACTGTCCAGGCAGGATGGTCGGCGTGAACGACCAGCGCATCAGAGCAGCCCAAGGACTGAAGCAGGGATGCCCCTCGCGAAAAAGCATCCGCCGTGCCGAGTCTCCATGGCTGAACAACAAACCGGACTCTCTTGAAATGCCCAAGGTCTCTCTCAAGACCCTTGCGGATCTCACTGATGCCGCTTGCCACCACGACGATGGGCAGATCGAGCTGTTCCAGGCTAGCGACCAGTCGTTGCGGCATGGACAGGCCGTCAACTTTCAGGAGAGTCTTCGGCTGGCCGTTGATGATGCCCTTACCACCGGCGAGCAGAATGACGCCCCATTCGTTGCGAGCCATTTGATACCCCCTTCAGGCTGAGCTGATACTGCTTGTCTCTGGCAACTTCCCTCAAAACACCGGACTGGATGACCGGATGATCCAACTCCAGCCATGCCTTGTTAAATTCTGTCGTACGTTCCAGCTCACCGAGCAACAACGCGAATTCGCCGCCCACAACCGACTCAGCCGATGGCCCAAGCGGCGCAATGTAGTGCGGGTCTGGCACTGTCCCGTCGAATTCCCGACGCCAGAGAACATACGCCAAGATCTTCTTCACTCGTCGACTTCTCTGCCAAGCAGGCGCACCGTTATCGGTGCTTTTAATTTTTATCATGACTCCTCCTAAGTTTTTATTTCCTCCAGATGGCCGGACTGCAATACTGACAGTCCGAGCATCTAAAGAAAATGATATTTTATAGCTTGCTCCAGGTGAATTCAAAAATCATTCGCTGCGTTTCGTACAGTCCTTGATCTTCGACAATCACTCCCACCGGCTCGTGATTGCTAGCGATAGAAATCATCGCCAGTTTACCAGCATAGATCAGAATATAGGTCGGCGCACCATGCTCGCGGCTCATCCACTTGCGCTCATCAAGACCTGCCAGCTCGCCTCCTTTTCCAAACGAGATCACCTGGTTGGCAATCTTATGCTTTATACGATCACGGTTGAAATTCGTATATGCCTTATAAAGATACTCTCGTATATCAGCGGAAGAATACACGAAATATTTCTTGTCCTGGGCTTTCTCCATAGTTTCCAACACATCGTCTAATATAAATCTAACGCCTGCGATGCCGTCATAGTATTTCACCACCGGCTTCGCCCCGGACTTTTGATATAGCGATTCCAACTCCGGCAAGCTCTCTTTGAAAGACGTCTTGAGCGATCCTAAGTCAGATATCTTTTTTTCAATCGCAGTCAAGATCTTCTCCGGCGGCTCAGCTACGAAATACTGCTTGGTACCCCTGCCAGTATCGTGCTGATAGTGGGAAACGAGCCCCTGAACATGAAGGGCGCGCAGGATATCATAGGTAGTGCCGCGATTGACCCCAGCCTTATCCGCCACTGCACTTGCCGAAGATGAACCAAGCGACATTAGGGCTAAAAGTACAGAAATTTCTTTTTCTGAGAGCCCAAATTGTAGGAATTTTTCTACAATCACATATGCTCATTACAAATTCAACAATGAATTAAGTATATATACGACTATAATTATGTCAAATGAGTTCCTACAAAAAATATAAAAAGCTGATTTTATTAAATTGTGGATAATTCCTTCAATTATACCGGCATGGGACTATAATGAGGTTGTCATAAAAACAAAGGTCGAAAACTTATTTTTAATCATCAATTCACATATTTATGAATCCAAAGCAATTCCTGGTGATTGGCGGCATCATCTTGCTCTTAGTCGGCATCCTCGGGTTCGTGGGCATCTTGGGCCCGACGGCCAGCGATAGTATTTTTGGCGCGACCTGGTATTTCGATAATGCCGAGAACTGGGCGCACGCTGTGCTGGGCATTGTGGCACTCCTTGCCGCATTCGTTCTGCCGATGAATATGCACAAACCGCTTGTTATAGCGGTCGGAATCCTCGCGCTGCTGTTCGGCGTATACAGCCTGTTCGGCTCGCGAATGATCTTCGGGGCGAATCTTGAGAACCCGATGGACACCATCCTTCATCTTGCCATCGGTATCTGGGCGCTCTGGGCTTCCATGCAAAAGTCCATGATGTCAGCAAGTGGCAGTTCGATGTAGATTTTTTCGTAGGCTGTTAAACCCCGTCTTCTGAATCGACGGGGTTTTTCTGTTGGAAAAAAATCAAACCAGGTCTCGCCAAGACATTTGATTTTTATTTTGAATTAGGGTACTATGCGGATAGTTTTTGTTTATAGTAATCTTATGCCAAACACCACGCGAGATATTGAATCGATCAAGCGATTCATCGACACAAACTTCCGACATTTCAATGCAGCGAGTATGAAACGCGCAGCAGAAGCATATCGCACTCATCTTGCTTCCGGCGGAAAAATGCTGTTGACAATGGCAGGCGCGATGAGTACTGCAGAGCTTGGTATCACTCTTGCTGAGATGATTCGCAAAGACAAGATCCATGCCATCTCCTGCACGGGGGCAAATCTGGAAGAAGATATCTTCAATCTTGTCGCGCACACCCATTACAAATCAGTCCCTCACTACCGCTATCTCAGCGCGCAAGATGAGCAGGAGTTACTTAAGTCAAACTTCAATCGCGTTACCGATACCTGTATTCCGGAAGAAGAGGCCATGCGAAGGATAGAAAAACAGATCATTAAGCTCTGGAAACGTGCGGAAGAAAAAAGCGAGCGTTATTTCCCCTTTGAATACATGTATCAGATGATTCGCGAGGGAATGCTGACCGAATACTACGAGATAGACCCCAGGGATTCCTGGCTGATTGCGGCGGCCGAGAAGAACATTCCAATTTGGACTCCCGGGTGGGAGGACTCCACCCTGGGCAATATTTTTGTGGCACTCACGAAAGGACGAGGCAAAAACTACTACGGTGAGAACATTAAAGATATTGCAATAATAAAAAGTGGTCTGGAAGCCATGTCTAGCCTGATTGACTGGTATACCCGGGAATCCACGGCTGTCCCAATAGGATTTTTTCAGATCGGCGGCGGGATTGCCGGTGATTTTCCAATTTGCGTCGTACCGCTCTTGAGAAAAGACCTCAAAATAGATGCCAGGCTCTGGGGGTACTTCTGCCAAATCTCTGACTCGACCACATCCTATGGCTCCTACTCCGGTGCCGTGCCTAACGAGAAGATCACCTGGGAGAAACTCGCGACTGATACGCCTTCGTTTATCATCGAGTCGGACGCGGCTATTGTGGCCCCGCTCATGTTTGCCTACATCCTCGCGAAATAGATAAATCTTTATCCAAAATCAAAAAACCCCTTCTGGGGTTTTTTATATAGATGTCAGAGGCCAAACGATTTATTCACTGGCCGATGACTCAATCAGACAATCTTTTTACGCAGTAAAAAAGATAAATACTTTGTGTGCACAGTACCTGGCACCGACCTACTTTCCCCGCGGTTGCACCGCAGTATCATCGGCGCTGGCCAGTTTCACTTCTGAGTTCGGGATGGGATCAGGTGGGACCTAGCCGCAAAAGGCACCAGGAACCGTACACGCAAATGTGTATCTTTTGGCCTTCGCCAAAAGATCGTGATTGAGTCTCGGCTTCGAACGAAGTCCGAAGCCTCGACAACTAGAATGTCAAATGTAATGAATTCGCCTGTACTTGCCCAGCTGCTTGTGAGCGGCTGGGTGCCTTCCACAATTTTTTTGCGGAGTGCAGCACAAGATGTGAAATAGTGCTTTCGATTGATTAGTACCACTCGGCTGAACGCATTGCTGCGCTTACACCTGTGGCCTATTAACGCGGTAGTCTTCCGCGAATCTCTCGCGCATCCCTTGCGGGATGGCAACGAAACCTAGTTTAATGGACGGCTTCGCGCTTATATGCTTTCAGCGCTTATCCAAACTGGAAATTAGCTACCCCGCCATGCCGCTGACGCGACAACGGGTACACCAGAGTTCCATACTTCCCGGTCCTCTCGTACTAAGGAAGTGCCCACGCAAGTTTCGTACACACACAGCAGATAAGGACCAAACTGTCTCACGACGTTTTGAACCCAGCTCGCGTACCACTTTAATTGGCGAACAGCCAAACCCTTGGGAGCTTCTACACCCCCAGGATGTGATGAGCCGACATCGAGGTGCCAAACCTTCTCGTCGCTGTGGACGCTTGGAGAAGATCAGCCTGTTATCCCTAGAGTAACTTTTGTCCGATGAGCTTCGCCCTTACCACTAAGGGTCGTCGGATCACTAACTTCTGGTTTCCCATCTGCTCGACCTGCCAGTCTCGCAGTTAAGCCGGCTTCTGCGTTTGCACTATCTACTCGATTTCCATCCGAGTATAGCCGACCTTTAAACGCCTCCGTTACAATTTGGGAGGCAACCGCCCCAGTTAAACTACCCACGAGCCACTGTTCCCCGGCGAGTAACCGCGGGGTTAGAAACAAAACTTATTCAGAGCGGTATTTCATATTGCGACTCCATGCACCCCAGAGGGTACACTTCAAAGTCTCCCGCCTATGCTAAGCAGAATATATCTTGATTCAATGACACGCTATAGTAAAGCTTCATAGGGTCTTTCCGTCTTGCTGTGTGGGAACGGCATCTTTACCGTTATTGCAAGTTCATCGAGGTGTTCGTTAAGACAGTCCCCTACTCGTTATGCCATTCGTGCGGGTCGGAACTTACCCGACAAGGAATTTCGCTACCATAGGACCGTTATAGTTACGGCCGGCGTTCATCAGGGCTTAAGCCGTCCGCTTGCGCGAACAGCGTTGACCTTCTGACACTGGCCAGGCATCAGCCCCTATACTTTGCCTTGCGGCTTTGCAGGGACCTGTGTTTTTGATAAACAGTCGGGAGGGGTCTTTCGCTGCGGCTCTCAATAAAGAGAGCAGGCCTTATACCGAAGGTACGGCCGCTTTTTTGCCGAGTTCCTGAACGAACATTATCTCGTGCACCTTGGGATTCTCTCCCCATCCACCTGTGTCGGTTTGCGGTACGATCGCATCGACGCGTAACTACGAAGTTTTTCTTGACACCTGGTCCGAACAGATTTCCCCTTGCGGAGATTCTTTCGCACGCTCGACGTTGGCACCGCGCAGTGTCATCCTGCCTTGCGGCAGGGTAGACACCACGGGTTGGTGGCTCTCCGGATTTGCCTGGAGAACCCGCCTACACCGTGCGACAACACGATAAGTCAAATCATGCCTGTTCTATCCTGATGTGGACTCCGTAGATAACGCCTGTGCGGTTACGGAATATCAACCGTATTTTCCATCCCCCGCCAGCCTTCGCTGGCGAAGTTAGGATCGACTAACCCTGGGCTGACGATCATTGCCCAGGAAACCTTGGATTTTCGGTGTGCAGGATTCTCACCTGCAGAGTAATTACTAATCCCAACATTCTCACTTCTTGCTCCTCCACCGGCTCTCGCGAGTCCGACTTCAGCGAAGCAAGAACGCTCCTCTACCACTTACCCCGCCGAAGCGGGGCAAATCCATATCTTCGGTGTAACACTTAGTCCCTATAAATAGTCGGCGCATTCGGCCCCTCCCGATAAATCGGGAGCTCTGATAGTGAGCTGTTACGCACTCTTTAAAGGGTGGCTGCTTCTAAGCCAACCTCCTATCTGTCTGAGGCCAAATACATCCTTTACACTATAGTGTTAACTCTGGGACCTTAGATGATGGTCCGGGTTCTTTCCCTTTAGACACATGGAGCTTAGCCCCCACGGTCTAACTCCCAAGTTTTGGCGTACGTAATTCGGAGTTTGATTCGATCCTACATCTTTCGACGCATAGATCCATTCAGTGCTCTACCTGCGTACGGAACACTTGAGGCTAGCCCTAAAGCTATTTCGAGGAGAACCAGCTATCACCCAGTTCGATTGGAATTTCTCCCCTACACACAGGTCATCGCAAAAGTTTGCAACCTTAACGCGTTCGGACCTCCCGCTGGTGTTACCCAGCGTTCATCCTGCCCATGTGTAGCTCACCGGGTTTCGG
>Ga0155012_123_pt1 | contig 23808 bp, 22 predicted proteins | sample RifCSPhighO2_01_FD_105980 | JGI IMG/M metagenome (GOLD analysis project Ga0155012, IMG submission 105980) | Candidatus Doudnabacteria bacterium RIFCSPHIGHO2_01_FULL_50_11 | reverse complement strand
ATGTAGCATTTGCCAGGGTAGCGCTAAACTCATCCATCTTGCTTTGCGTTCTTGCTATCCCCCAAACTCTTTGCCCTTCTCGTAAAAGCTGCACGGTAAGTTCCCGTCCTATGCCAGAAGAAGTTCCTGTAATAAAAACATTCATAGTGTGTGCGCATTAAGTCGTGAGGTCCTCCACTGCCGATATGCCTGATATCCGACTGCCAGGAACACCAAATAAAGAGGAAAAACAGGCAGGAGATATCGTGGCACGCCGTGTAGTATCGCATACACCGCCACGTAATATCCAAGTGCCGCCAAAAGGAAAAACTTGTTTTGCCAACGCGGCAGGCGTGTCACCATTCCCCACAACGCACAAAAATAGATAAGCGCGTACAGGGCGCGAATGGCCAGAATTACAGCCCCCTTCAGGCCATCCGGGACTGATGGATACCGTGCGGGATCAGAGAACAGTCCCTGTATCGACTCATATGGGAATATTGGGGTATGCATTTTTAGAAACTCGATAGGTGGCACCACGAAAGCATATCGGATGGGATCGGCTAGGATGCGTTGCAGACCCAGCTCACCCGCTCGTCGACTGAATTCGGTTCCCGACAAACCCTGTTTGCCTAGTGCCTCCAATGTAACGCCATAGTCACCCTCTTCGACCGCCTGCCGGTCATAGGATCCGAAGATTTTTCGCGCGAAAAAATCTCCGAGCGTGTTGGCCACAAAAACCTGAGGTAGTTTTTTATCGGGAATCAAAAGCCGCTGTGAAGCAAAAAAAATTGTCGTGCCGGCCTTCTCAGAGACCACAAACTCGTTGAATAATAGTTTATTGCGGAACATCCAGGGAAATACGAATGCGATCACGCAACATGCACAGATCACCCAGCCTCGCCAGAACCACCGTTCCTTGCGATATATGAAGACTCCGCAAGCGAATAGCACGAGGGGTAAAAACAGTATGATCGAACGGGTTAGTATTGCTACGCCAAATGCGATCCCACACAGTGCAAATGTCACCCAGGAATGATCGCGGTGGGCTTTCAACAAAAGAAAAATAGAAGTCAAAAATACTAGTGTGAAAAAAATTTCCGTCTGCTGCACGCCTGCGTACCCCGCCAGGGGGTAAAAAATCGCGGACAAAAAACCCGCGAAACTGGCAATTTTTCCAGACCCGGTCAGCTCGCGTGCAATGCTGAATACCAGCAGGGCAATAAGAGCGAACATTATGATCTGGATCACTAGCACCGAGACGCTCGACCCGCCGACCGCATAGAGCGAGGCCAGAAAAAATACATACCCCGGATCTCGACTGGCGCTCAATTCTCCATGTTCCTCAAAACGATGCGTAGTGAGCAGATTGATTGCGAGGTCGTGATATTCTAGTGCGTCGCCGGATTCCTTCAATCCATGGCTCCAGTGATGGAAAGAAGAAGCTGTGCTCATGAGAATGGCGACGAGGACGATGCTTGCAAGTAGTTTGTTCATGCTGCAAAACCAGTATATCAGGCGGCTCCAGAATTACGCAACGCTGATTCTAAGAAAGTATAATTCAAGCTCTTTAAGTCAAGAAAAGAAATCGCGTATGACTAGGCAGATACGATCCACATCGTCCGCAGTTAACTCCGGATATATTGGAAGCGATAAGACCTCGTTGGCAATCTGTTCCGTCACTGGGAAGGCTCCTCGACCCAATCCCATACTCTGATAGACAGGCTGCAGGTGCAGTGGAATGGGATAATGAATCCCAGTCGCAATCCCTTTGCTCTTTAGATGCTCGGCTAGCTTTTGTCGTTGCGGCGTACGGATTACGAACAAGTGATAGACATGCATCCCCCGTGAATCTTCAAAGGGCACCACCAAGGGTAGCCCAGACAAGACCGCACGATAGCGCTCAGCGATTGCCCTTCGGCGAACTGTCCAGTCGGGCAAATATGGAAGCTTCGCGCGCAAGATCGCTCCCTGGATGCCATCCATCCGGGCGTTCGTACCGGTCAGATGATGTTCATACTTGGTCGATCTCCCATGATCGCGTAATTGTGAAATGGCTTGAGCAAGCGCATCATCATTGAGCACCACAGCCCCAGCATCACCATAGGCGCCAAGATTTTTGCCTGGGTAGAAACTAAAAGTGCCGATCGTGAGGGGAACGTGTCTACCCGCGGCAGTTGCCCCATGGGCTTGCGCGCAATCTTCAATCACCAGTAGATTGTGCCGATGCGCTATCTCCAGAATCGAGAGCATGTCAGCTGGCTGACCATAGAGATGCACCGGTATTATTGCTCGGGTTTTGGGCGTAATCGCCGCTTCCAATTTCTTCGGATCCAGTGTATACGTATGCTCGTCGATATCCACGAAAACCACGCTGGCGCCGGCATTTATAATCGCCTCGCTGGTGGCAATAAAGGTCATCGGCGTCGTAATGACCTCGTCTCCGTGTCCGATGCCTAATGCACGCAACACTAATTCTATTGCCACGGTCCCATTAGCAACCCCGACGCAATGCTTGGCGCCACAATAAGCCGCAAATTCCTGTTCAAATTTCTTCACTTCTTCGCCCTGGATGAAAGCCGTACTCTCGATGACTCGCGTTATGGCCGCGTCGATGTCACCTTTGATCGCGCGGTACTGGGCCTTGAGATCAACTAGTGGGATGGGAGAAGCTTGAGGAGAAATGGCGGAAGACGGGTAGGCCGCCTCGCCTGTGTCTTTGTAGCGTAAATCAGCCACTTGTTTCGTAGCTTGGGCTGGAGTTCCCACGACAACAGTTCCCTCTGGCACGTCTTTCGTCACCACCGAGCCGGCTCCCACCAATGAACCGGTACCGATCTTCACTCCCGGCAATAACACAGATCCAGCGCCCACTTTTGCGCCTGGCTCTATGAGTGGACCGATTAACTGTTCTTTTACGCGTGCTGACCTCGGAAAAGCCGCGTTGGTCATAATGACGCCTGGACCGATCCAAGCATGCTCTTGCAGCTCAGAATATTCCGGAATGAAAGCCCTGGAATGAATCCGGACATTATCGGCGATTCTGACGTGATGTTCAATGTTGGTAAAACTTCCAACGCTTACAGAGCTGCCAATCATATTTTGCTCCCGGATAAGCGCGTGATGCCCAACGTGGAAATTATCACCAATTTGATTGCCCGCATAAATAACGGTATGAGAGCGTATAACCGAATTGTCCCCGATCACTGTGGCTAGTTCGCCTGAGGCGGTGCCCCTGGGGGGCGCTCCGATCACACAGAAATCTTCTATGACAACATTCTTGCCCAGGTGTACATTGGGATGCACCATCGAAGTATTTGTTCGGGGTGTTGTATGAGAATATACGGATCGGCCCGGCTTCTCCGCGATCAAGGCCGGCTCTCCGTTCTCTACGAAAACGACCCGGCTGTCGGGGGCGTCATCAACTAGTCTTTTGAGTTCTTCAAAATTCATAAAAAAGCATCATACCATACTACGTAAATCCGAATGCTTAGTCAACAAAAAGAAATATAAAGTATATTGACAAAATACAAAATATGTGCTATAATATTAAGTAAGCTTGTTAAGAGTAATTTGGCCATGTCGGTGGGTAGTTTACTCTTCATAAGCCCTGATCCAGAAATGGCAGGTTGAAGATCGTAGAGGAGGAACATATGGAAAGGACCACTCTGGAAGCGACTCGCGATTCACTCGACGAGGAGAACATCCAGTTTGAGACCATCCATGATGCCAAGGTGCTTCTTGGCGCGGGCGAAGGTGGACCTGATAGCGAGCGAGTGGATTCGCGCTATTGTATCAATGTTGGTACAAGAGCGTATGATCCGGCGACTGATTCATTCAGCCGCGACATCCACATTCAGCTATGGATCACGCCGACCCAGATCGCGGAAATTGTGAAGCAGTATTTCGCTGAAATGCTCCGGCATACACCACGCGTGTATCGCCAGCTGCTCGAGCGACTGCTCCGCAAACGGTGGGCTGTGATGACCAGTTTGATTTACCAGCATGATTACCCTGGTTGCAAACGGGTTCCGCCCTACCACAAGATTCACGATGTGTAATTTCAACCCGGGCTTGCCCGGCCATTAGGCAAGCAGCCCAACACTTCGGTGTTGGGCTTTGTTTTTTATTCCACCTCCAGATCCCGCTTCGATTCCGCGGACTTAAGCGCCAGCTCGCAGATGCGGGTGGTATAGTATTCCTCTTCTCCCAAATTTACGATCTCGGAGAATTTGCCGTTGTTGCAATTCTCAACTAAATCGACGAAGTATTTGAGCTGTTCATTGAGCGGCTCATTTTTTATAATATGTTCTTTAATTTCCCTGCCTGTCACGACTTCTTCCTCTGAAACTTTGATCGGGAAACGAATCACCTGCTGTTCCAAAAAATCAGCATAGATTTTCTCATTCCCCGCAATCACCCACGCGTCCCGTTTTTTTTCCGGATGACAGGAGGACACTTCCACCGAGGCAAAAAAATCGTCATAATCAAGCAAAATCAGTGCCGAGTCTTCGCGCTCGGGATGAATGAAATTAACTCGCTTGCAATACACGCGTTTGGGCCGAACATCCAAAACAAAATTCAGAATATCCACCATATGGATCCCTAGATTCAAAACCGCTCCCGAATCTCTTCGCGGCGGGTTGCTGGAGTGAATGTAGCGGGCCGTGATGTACTGCAGTGTCCCGGCAGCCGCAATAAGTTCCTTGAGTTTTCTCACTGCCGGATTGAACCGGTATAGATACCCCACCGACAACAATAAACCCGACGACTTGGCTAGTTCCACTAATTCTTTGGTTTTCTGGGAATCATTAGTGACCGGCTTCTCCACCAAAACATGCCTGTGCGCGGCAAGCGCGTCTTTCACGACTTGATAGTGCAAATTGGTCGGTACGACTACCGATACCGCATCAACGAGCGGAAGCATTCGGTGGTAGTCAGAAAAAAAATTGGTTTTGAATTCTTCCGCCAAGGCTTTTTTGGACTCATCAATGTCGGCCAATCCAACAAGATTGACGGGGAGCTGTGAGTATACCCGCAAATGATTCTTCCCCCATTTGCCAGCGCCGATAACACCGAGCTTGATCACGGATTAGAAATTACAAATGAATACGCTATCAAGTTCTCCTTGCAATCACAATGATGTTCCATGATTGTGTTCTGATAAAAGGAATTTTTTCTACGAAATCGTCAAACGCTAGTAAGGCGGGTATTAGTAATTTTTTGGTTGGAATGTATTTTTGAAAATTGATTATATCGGGGAACCCGAGCAGAGGATATCCAAGATAGCCATAATGGTGGATGTGTTCAACCTGAAAAAATGTAGATATCAGGCGCAACAACTCTGACTTAAAAAAATTCTTATGCTCGTGTGAAAAATGTGAAGACTTTCGATTGAGAAAATATCTTGGCACAACACTGAGCGCTGTCTTAACCACGTCCTCGAAGATAGCAAGTCCACCAGGTTTTAAGATACGAGCGACTTCGGCTATGCCTTGCTTGGGATCGGACAGATGATGGAGCAGGCTCAGAGAAACCACCGTGTCGAAACTCCCGTCTGGAAAAGGCAAATGCTGAGAATCACCCACTTCCACGCGAGGCAGTCGCTTGCGGGCATACTCAGCCATGCGAGGCGAAAGATCAATGCCTACGATGTCCGCTCCACAAAGATACTCACCAACTATGCCATTGCCGCAACCGTTATCAAGAATTCTCCCATATGGCCTGGCGCAAGCGAATAATTTATGAAAGAACCAGTCATAATATTGTCTTGAGGCCGGCAGTCGATAACGAATATCTTCATAAAAATCAGCCGCATAATCCTGCGTCTCTTTCTCGGAATATTTATTTGGCTGAGCCGGCATTGAGTACTCCTTTTACCCATTCATGAGTTTTTTCGAGTCCCTGCTCGAACGTCACCGATTCGCGAAAGCCCAAGGCTTCGATCTTGCTCGTATCGGGAATAGGACGCAACATCTCGCCCGGCCGAGCCTCTCCATAGACTAGCGGTGTGGCCGGGCCGTACTTGGCGCATACCATCTCGGCTAATTTCTTGATAGGCATCCGCGTACGGGAAGCACAGTTATATATATGGCCAATCGTCTCGTCGTGCGCGAGCATAAGGAAATTGGCTGCCACGTCGTCGAGAACATAGGTAAAACAGCGTACCTGCTCTCCATTGCCGAATATGAGGGGCGGTTGGCCTTGCAACACCTTGCCGATAAAAATGCTAACTACGCCCGCCTCGCCGTCATGCGGTTGGCGGGGGCCGAATACATGGAAATAACGAAGTATCGTCACGCGTACACCGAATTCGCGGTAATAAAACTGGCAATAGCGTTCGGCAGAACCCTTGGAAATGCCATAAGGCGTCGTTGGGTTATGCGGGTGGTCTTCGCGCATTTCCCCCGAAATTGAAGAGCCTAGGACAGATCCAGTGGAAGCGTGCACGATTCGCTTATCCGTGCCCTTGGCAGCTTCCAAAATATTAAAAGTACCGATGATATTGGTCTCCATATCGAGTCGGGGCCGGTCGCGAGAAAAAACTAACTTGGAAGCGGCTTCGTGGAGGATAATATCTGCGTTCGCGACTAATTTTTTTACCAGGTCAAAATCACAGACATCACCCTTGATGAATTCGATCTCAGAACGCTTCATAAGATGCTCGATATTACTCATCCGTCCGTTGACAAGATTGTCGAGTAGAACAACTCTCTTCGCCCCTCGCAGCAAAGCCTCGTCCGCCAGATGACTGCCGATGAAGCCCGCACCACCGGTAATGAGTACTGATTTGCCTTTTACTTCCATAGAAGGATTCTCTTAGAAAATTTATTCGAGTTCTTCAGGTTCTTCGCCGCGGGCGTTGAATTCCTGCGCAATGGCGGCATGCGCGGCTTCCATGTTTGCGCGAAATTCTGTGTTATATCCGGGCGAGCCGCCCCGTAAATGGGCATCTTCGGCCAGACGGATCATATGGTCAAGATATGCGTGCGCGCTCTCAAGGTCAGCTTTCGAAATCAAACGCAGCGTGCTGTGCTCACCATTTCCAACAAAATTCAACACTTCTTCTGCTGAAGAAAATTCCTTGGTTTGGTTTTCTCGGGTCATAATAGAAATATGTATTTATTTGCTCTCTTCTTTATCAAACCACATGGCGAACAACAAAGACTGAAAGCCGAAGATCAGCAAAAGCGCGTCGAGGATGGCCTTTCCGCCCGTGACGGTATCAATTGTGAATTTATTGATCACTAAGTAGATCCCATACAAGACCCCCAGCGGAAATAAAGTGATTCCGGCGATGTAGAAGAAGAACAGCGGATGGAAGTTATTGATGAAATACTTCCGCCACAAGCGGCGAAAGAAACCGCGCACCAACATTGGCGTCACTCTCAGGGCGTATCGGGCAGCCTTGATCTGTGATTGTCTCACTCCGACAAGATAAATAGCTGGCCTGGGGACATCAACCACACGGAATCCGGCAGTATTGAGACGGATGAGGAAATCCATCGGATAACCATAATACTTCCAAGCCTCAGTCCAATTTATGCTGCTTATGGCCTCCCGGGTGATTGCAGTGAAGCCATCGACTACATCGAAGGTTTGATAATAGCCGGAGGCGATTTTCGTGACAAAAGAGAGAAAAGTATTGGCAAGCAGTCTGATCTTTGGCATCTTACCGAAATCACCCTCGCGGCGGGCAAAACGATTGCCTTTAGTATAGTCCGCCTTCCCGGCTACTAGAGGATCAAGCAGCTTGTCAGTCATCTCCAGCGGCATCTGGTTGTCCCCTCCCGCAACCACTATGTAATCATACCCAGCCTTCGCCGCCGTCTGGTATCCCGTAATAACCGACTGGCCTAGGCCTAAATTTCGCGTGTGGCTCACAAGTTCGACCCGTGAGTCGGTCTTCGCTTTGTTCAAAACCAATTCGGCAGTCTTATCAGTACTGCCGTCGTTGATCACAAATATTTTATCGATGATTTCCGGCGCGCGCTCAATCGTAGCAATGATAAGCTCTTGTTCATTCAGTGCCGGTAGAATAAGCGCGACGCGTTTTGTGTGGTACATCTATTAGCTTGTGCGATAAATAAACCTCAGACAATAGTATAGTATAGCAGGGATTATGGTATGGAGAAACTAAGACCCAACGGCATCTTTTTGTATATTATAAATTCAGAAACAGTCCCCACAACCTCAAACCTATTGAGAAAGTCGATACGCCATTGGTCTGTCTCTCTATCGACCACAAGATAATCGAGTCGATATCTGTCAGCAAAGCGACCTTCTTGCAAAAATTGCTGATACCGCTCTGACATCTTCTGATATTCCTCTTCCGCAAAGCACGTGCGGCAGCCAGAATTTTGCAGTCTCGTCGCGACTCCGCCGACCATGTTGGCAACATACTCCGGATGCGTTTTGAAATATTGCAATGCCGCGTCGGCGGCCACGCCTTGCAGGTACACGGGCAGGAAAAAATTGAACCACAGCCGATCCTCTGGCGTATCCAATAATTGCGCTTCTGTACTCGTCAATACATTATTGTGAGTATATACCGGTAGAATATCGGATAGGCGTTGGGAATAAGTCAGCACCACTGATCCTTTAATCGTATTATGATTCAACCAATCAAATAAGATTCCATACCGCTCCTCGGAGGAATAAAATTCAAAATTGGCTTGATATGAAGCTTGCTGCACTAAATACCCATTCCACAACAAAAGCCCGAGAGCCAGTGTTCCCCCGATACGAACCACGCGGGCGCTGGTAAAGCGCTCTGCTGCGTAGAATCCTGCAAGGAGCGCTGCGAACCCTGCCATTGGGGCTATGATGTACCAGTGGTAGTGAGCGGCGTGCAATTCCCGGCCAGTGACAACCTGTTGATTGAGCGCTATGAATCCGGCTGCTAATAATATCCCAACCCAAGTTTTTTTCTTAGTATCGTTTTTTGGGTAGACCAACCAGAAAAAGAGTAGAGCAATAGCTAGGGTGAGGTTGAAAAAGGGCCTTCGACTCATCACCATGCCTTGCAAGAAAGAGAGAATCGGTGCTTGGGGCAGATGAACAAATTGCCACAGGTTGTAAAAATACGGCACTCCGATGACTAGAGCAATACCCGCCGACAGCAGAAGTTTGCCGCGGGGCACAAAATCCTTTCTGAAAAAACTATAAAGGTAAACGAGTCCCAATGCAGCGAGTATATAGGACCACATGAAGAAATAGGTGTAGAAAGACAGTCCAAGCACGACCGACGAGATATACAAAAATTTGTCGCGGTGAGATTCCAGCCATTTCCAAAAAAGAGCAAGGTAGACAAAAAGAAATATTGAATGAATCTGCGGAGAGACCGGCCGGGCATAGGCCAAACCTTGAGTCACCGACGCCTTGCCTTGGAACAATCCGATAACCGCTTTCGGATCAAGAATAATATTGAGACCTAAGACTATGAGAGCGGCGTAAAGTATCCCGCGCATGCGAGAACCCGTGAAGACAAACGCAAAGGCGTATACGGCCAGAGTCGCAATAAACGGAAAGATGATCCGGCTGCCATACAAAGTCGCTTCCGCTCGATCAACCCCGAGCACTTTCCCGACCGTAGCATAGAGTAGTTCCGGGAGAGGCGGTTGGATGTATGGGGTGTCCTTATATTCGGCGTGGTAGGGATTGGAGAGTCTCCATTGTCCGTCATACGCTTCCGCTATCCGCACGGCATAATATTCTTCGCTGTCCGAATATGAGAAGTACACACCATGGTACTGCTCTCCCAACTCGCGTTCAAATCGCCATTGCGGATAAAACATAAACAGCGCCACGAGAATTCCCAAAAGTATCGCGGGCGCATGAAGTTTGAGAAATCGCATTGTGTCAGGAAGGCGCATTGATCTTAAAAATCGGTGATATATAAAGATGACACCGGGCCAATAAATATTTTCCGGCAACTGCCAAAGTCTCCAGCCCGTAGCGGAGGCTTTTGAAGAAATTCGGCGTGTGCGCGTCGGGGAAATAGCGCGTGGGAACAAATGTTTCGCCAATGCGAAAGTCGAAATAAATAGCCTGCGCCAGAAACTCCGAGTCGAACACGTAATTATCGCTATTTCGTTTAAAAGGAACGGTCTTAAGAACCCGTCGGGAATAAGCCCTGTAGCCTGTATGAAATTCTGACAGCGCTCGCCCAAAAATTATATTCTGGACGATCGTAAGGGCACGATTGGCAATATATTTATACACCGGCATACCACCCTCAAGGACATGTCTGCGGGAGAGGAAACGCGACCCGAGCATCATGTCATAGTGTCCGCGGGCAATGGGTTCCACCATGTCAGGCAGGTATTTTGGGTCATACTGGTAATCCGGGTGAAGCATGACAACGATATCGGCATTCATCTCTAGAGCCCTAGTATAGCAAGTCTTCTGGTTGCCGCCGTAGCCGAGATTATTCTCATGAAGGAAAAAGGGGATACTCAGCTCTTGCGCGACTGCAACCGTACGATCCGCACTTTTATCGTCGACAAGAATTACCTCATATCCTCGGTCTTTTGGAATATCGCCGTAGGTTAACCGCAGGGTTTTCTCGGCGTTATAGGCAGGCAAAACAATCACAACCTTTTTTTTATTAATTTCATTCATGTTTCAAATTTTTACTTCCGCGAATTAACAACACTTGTAGGGAGATAATACATGAAATAATTATGAACGGTACGCTTGGGAAATGGTACCGACCCGAGCTTAAGGATCCCGCGGCGCTATTGAAAAATAGCGCCATAAGCAGACTGAAAGCAACGACCGAGGTCAAGCGCCACTGGTGGCGCGCGATCATGAGGAGAAATCCTGTGATAATTGTTACCCAAACAAGAAGCCAGACAATCTCTGAAAATAACAATGAGTAGTCCCATCCGCTTAAGTCTCTTGCTTGCATACGCTGACTCAAAGAGTCGGGCTTGATAAGGAAGCTAAAAAAATGACTCGGTTGAAATGCATTCGTTCCGAACGCATTCAGTACGTCGCGGTAGCCTTCATTCACCACGCTGCTCGCCACAAAAATCGCTTCGAATTTCACATAGCGTAGCGGGGCGGATAAAATAATCTGTCGGGAGGCACTATAGAGATCGCCAGTGTGGTTGATGAGAGCCGAGACATCTTCGTCCAGACGATCGACCTTAGGATCGTGCACGGACGCCACAAACTCATCCCTTAATTCTTGGCGTACCTCCTCGCGCCCGCTCGGACTAAAGCGGTTGGTCTGATATGCAAGAAAATCACCCGCGTTATAAAGATAAAATGTATAAGCCGGAAGAAATGAGAGCTGGAATGACCCGAACTGTTTATAATTACGCAATCCCCAGGGGGCAATGACCAAACCACAGCCGATTGCTAATAAAGCCAGGTGCAAAAGCAAAATTTTCCAGGAGGTACGCTTCCACCAGTATGCGAGAAGAAGCGCAAACGCAAAAAAAACAATCGTATACAAAGCAAGTACACGGGTGAGTGTCGCAAGGCCCAAAAAAAGACCGGTTAGAAGTACGTCTTCTTTGCGTTTTTTTTCTACCGCGCGAAGAAGAAAAAACAGCGAGAGAAAGAAAAATAGCAAAAACAATATTTCACTGTAAAAAACACCAGACTGAAAGATGGAGAAGGGTTCTAGTGCAAATATCAAGGAAGACCAAAATGCAATCCGTCCGCCGAGGAGTCTGTGGGCAATCGACCAAAACAGCGTGATGACTGCCAAACTCAAAAATATGTGCGCCGAGACGAGCCAGGGCAACGATTCACTTATAGAGCGAAGGCCGGCCAAGAACAGCGGATACAACGGGACATGGAAGGTATTTGGAAGGAATGACGGTGCCGATGCAATCGAAAATGAAAAACTATGCAACAGATTACCGGACAGGACCCAGTAATATGGCTGGGTAAAACCTGGATTAGCAAGCCATGTTGCAAGAGATGTATGTAAGAGGAAGGGCAGGAACAAGGCAAATCTTAAGATCGCTGCTGACCCTAAGATTAGCCACAAGCCCGGTCGACCGCGAGGCGTAAAACCCAATGCGCGGATTTCTTCTGTCTTCGCCATGGCAAGATTTCTTATAAATTCAAGTATCGCTTTCCATTTTATATACGATTTGCGATGTGGATTGCGATAGAAAACTGTGGGTATTTCCCCGATGGTAAGTTTCAGACGCCTGGCTTTAATCATTATTTCAGCATCAATGAACCAATCATCTGATTTCAAATCAAGCATCTCATAGACTTTCCGAGTAAAGATTTTTGGCTTCGCATTAATATCTCGTGAGCGCGTACCAGGGAAGAGAAGACGATATAAGGCATTGTAGAGTATGGTAATTATTCTCCGAGCCGTTCCGTCATCGCGACGAACTCGATATGTTTTGCCCAGATCCCATTTCTCTGCCCGCATCTTATTGTACAATTTTATGAGGTCTTGGGCCGGCATCTGCCCGTCGCCGTCGATAAAAGCCAAAAACTCACCCGATGAAGCAGTGAGTCCAGATCGCACATCCCAGCCCATCATGCCCTGCTTTTCCTCTGCTACGACCCTGATGCGTGCAGGATCTTCTAGTTGCAATGTTCGCAGTACCGCGGGTGTCGCATCGACGGTTCCTGCCATATAATTACCGACAAGCACTAGCTCCCAATCGATACCAGAAGCTCGAAGCGCTTTTAGAAGCTCACCAAAAAACTGGCGGATGGTCTCGCCCGATTGGTAACACAAAACCACTATGGAGAGCTCGGAATTTGCTGCTTTGCGAAAATCTTTCATGAGATCAGGTTGCGTTTCATTATATCGAACAACTGGTTCCTGCTCAACCCAGTAGAGAACTTTGATGATTCTGATGTTTCGGCGTTTATCCAAGCCCGAGAAATAATTCTTATCAGAACCAACGACCTTGCTTCTTATGAGTAAATCAGAATTAAATTATAAAGCCGAATCAAAGTCATTCTACTGGGTCAACCTCTAGTCCTGACGAGGGGCTTGCTTTGGCATATAATACTAGTATGAATGATACCAACTATGCTCAACTTGCCAAGGAAGCTATTCGTCATGCAACCGGAATTGAGCCCTCTGCAAGTCCTCTGCTCACAAGCTTGGGGTATCATCTTACTATTCATTCTCAGCCCAGGCATGAACGTTTGATGCGTCTTGGTTTTGAAGCGACTGTTGCCAAGCTGCCGTTCTCGATACGCTACCCAATCACAAACCTGATGAAAAAAATTCGCAACCCCAAATCCACAGTGCCAATCGCGTCAATGAAGGATTTGTTCGGTTACAACCTGGTTCGCGATTTGATAAAAAACGATATACCAAAATTTTTCTATGAAGGATCAAAAGGAGTGATTGTCTTGACGCACGACGTAGACAATCTGGTGGGATGGAATATGCTCCCAGAAGCTCTGAAGGATCTGAGAAGCAGGCATTTACCCGCCACTTTCAATTTCCTCACCCGTGCGGATTACCCTCTAGACTATACGGTGCTAGACCGACTCGCGACGGCGGGGCATGAAATCGGACTGCATGGCTCAACCCATGACATCGCGCTTGCGTTCCGATCAGAGGCGAGTATTTTGCAGACCTTAAGGAGGGGCAGAACGGCTCTTCAAGAGAGACCGAGTGGCTTTCGCTCGCCTGCATTTTCTGTTAGCCACGCACTTTTCAAAGCGCTTGATGGCGCTGGTTTCGTTTATGACTCCTCGATCCAGGTCGCTTCAACGTTCTACCATTCGACCTCTTTTCCTTTTCCATATCGCCTCCCAGGATTTGACCTTATTGAGCTGCCGCTGACTTTTAATGACGATATGGTTGTCCGCGACGCGCCTCTTTCAGATCAAGGCTCGCTTCGAGTCTTTTCAGAGTTACTCGATGACACTCTTGCCGTTGGGGGTGTTTTCGTGGCCAATATTCATCCTCACAATCTAGTCGGTCGGATGGGTCTCTATGAATCAATTCTTGAGCTTGTTCAAGAAAAAAAATCAGCCGGAACCAGGGTTACTACCGCAGGGCAAATCGTAGATATCTTTGGCTCACGTCTTGCGCAGTAGGTATTCCGCGCCACTTGTGGTCAGCTCGCGCAAAAACGGGATCCTGCCGAACAGGCGGTTTTTTATTACGGGCAATCGGTAACGAAAGGCGATCGATGGACGAATAAAGTAGAGTCCCTTGTGCATGGTTTGAAACCCTGCTTTTGAGACGTTCGTTTCGAATCCCGATATGGAAACCCGGGTTGCCCGTATGCGGCGCAAATCCTCCAGATACCCTTCCACAAAACTATCTCTGCCTTCTTCTTCAGGCCGGCGATTCCGAATCAGGAAGTAGAAAATCGGGTCGGGCAGAAGGTGGACATAAGGGATAGCTTTTATCCAACTCCCGCGCGCTATATGTTGATGACCCCCGTAAGCGGATAGATAGGGAGGAAAAGTGACAAATGCCGTGCCATTGGGCGCAAGCAAGGCCGAGAGGTTACCCAGGGCTCGCGGTACATTCTGCGTATATTCCAGGACATCCCGGAATAATATAAAATCAAAGGTCGCCCTTGGAATTTCTAAAATATCATAGACTTCAAATCTCGCGTTTAGGATATTCCGTAGTGAAGCCTTCGCAATGTGTTTCGGGCTTAGATCGTATCCTGTTAAGTTAGCTTGGGGAAAGGTCTCGCGCAAGATCGCGATCATACCTCCTTCACCACAACCAATGTCTGCAACCCTAAGCCCATTCAGATCAATATTGTACTCTCTGAAAAACGGCAATACGGTCGCCCGCACAAGATCCTTCTGGTACTCGAAAAAATTGTCGAATCTATGCCCCACCTGTCGCAGCGATAAAAGATAGTATGGCTTTGGCCCGAGCCTCCCAAGAATATTTTTGAACCCTGGTTTTAGCAACAGCAGCGAGTCTCTCCCCTATTTCAGGATTTGATTTAATATAAATAAGTTTATCAGCCAGATCTTTCGCGTCGTCGGGACGAAAAAATACTGCGCAGGTCTCATCGAGAATTTCTCGAATGCTCGGCAGGTCGGAAGCGACGATCGGCCGCTCGGCTGCCATATATTCAAAAAGTTTGAGCGGAGAAGTGTGACTGCGGCTGATCTCAAATCTTCCGGAATTGGGCAAGACGAGAGCGTCGGCTGCGCATAGATACGCTGGAATTTCATCAGGAGGCTTATGACCCAAGAGCGCCACTGACAGCAAGCGCTCTTGATCAATTATAGATTGCATACCCGTGATGTCTTGATCAGTCCCTCCTATCAGTGCGGCATGAACACCGGCGGGAAAATATTTGCCAGCACGGATGAAAGTACCCGCGCCCTTCCAGTCATATAGATGTCCTGTATAAACTGCGAGAAAATCGTCTTTTGGGAGACCCAAACTTCTTCGAGCCTTTTCTTTACTGGCGGGCTGACCAAATTGCGAAAGATCAACGCCATCGTGCGCCACAAAAATGCGATCTGCCGGCTGATAGGGCTTGAATTCCTCCGAAAGGTTTTTAGAAATCGTTACAATTCCTCTCGCACCTTTGAAGATACGCTTTATTGCAAGGCGGGTTGATTTCTCAATTGTGTGTGCTTCATACCAATAGGGGCGGCAGTGCTTCAGAATTGTCTGTAGTGGATAGGTATCTCGGGAATAAAAAATAGTATCGGTGGAAGTGGCTGGTGCCGCAGAGGAGATAGACCATGCAAAGGTTTTTGATTCGATGATATACGCAACGCCTGGCAAAAAATTCAACCAGCCAATCATGTCCAGACACCAAAATTTGCGGATAGTAAAATTCCGGGGAACGCCATAATACTCAAAAGGATCAACTTCTGTAAATTTTGAATTGCGCCGGTTGGGCAACCATAGTTCCAACTGACAACCCTCGGCTGCAAGGGCGGCGCAGGTTTTCATAATCTGGATACCGTGTGCTTTTTCGGTGGGAATCCGTGCGTTTGCGATATATACAAGTTTCATTGTTGGTAGATTACGACCTGAGGTCCGAGCCTGTGCAAAGTGAATATTTCCCAAAGCGGCGTACTCAGATTAGCATTCACATCCATGGCAACTGGGCCTGAAGAAAATTCTGCAATATTTTTTCCAAGGGGAATGCTGGACAATATACCAGGTAGCTCTTCGCCCTCAAACTGTTCAGTTATGATGTACTCAAACGGGACATCTCGCAATACTTTTTCCCGGTCTTCCGGCGTCAGCTGTTGAATATTGATTGTGTAAAAAGCTGGACTTGGATACTGATCGGGTGAAAGTGTTTGCAATACGGTATCTTTAGTACGTAAAGTATAAGGGTACTCTCTCTGTCTCAAATTCACTGAGGCTTGGTCGGCGATAAGGCCAAATTCACGCAGGTACATTCCGATTTTGCTGCCAGGTGGGATCTGGTCTTCAATATAAGAGACGGCGAGTTGTCTGGTGTCGGGCTTTAGCAAAAGCCAATCATAATACGCGACAATAGAAAATGGAACTAAAAGACCAATAATCAGCATAGAAAGGGAAATCGTCCTGGAGAGCGGCAACGTGAGAATTCTGCTCCATGCATATCCTCCAAGCAGGCAGAACCACGGGACGAGCAGCATATTGTAGCGTGGTTCGAAGTGAAAGAAAAAATAAAGCACCAACCAATAAAACAAAGGAAACCCGCCAAATACCGCTGCCAGTTTCGGATGTTGTAATGCGAGCACTATGATGCCTGCTAGGCCGGCGAGCAACACCACTGGATCATAATGAAAAAACGAACTGACAGATCCGATCAAGGCCTGCAAGAGTCTGGAAAATGATTTTGCGGCCACGAGACCTGTATCTTCTCCTACCACGATGCGTTTAAGTTCAGGAAAATTCAGCAAACCCCCGATTGTCGCGATTATTGCGAATAGACAAATCATGAGCGCCAGCCAAATTATCTGCGGGCGCCCCAAAGCCTTCTTCCCATATGCGATGAAATGGGTGGCAATCGGAACAGCCATCGCCACGGCCGTGATGTAGCTTACGCCAAACGCTATCCCGCCGAGCGCGCCAGCCAGCAGATACGCCCTGCGTTCAGGACGGAGATAAATGAAAAAACCCAATGCAATAACCAAGTATGCGAAAAAGGTTGCCGGCATCCAATGGCGAGCAAAATGCGACTGCTGCACCGCAAGAAAACTTGTCGCGACAAGTGCCGAGGCCGCAAGTCCCGCTCCAGAGCCGAACAGCCGCCGCCCTATATTAAACACTAGATAGACAAGGAGAGTACCTAGCAACACTGTCACGAGACGGGCGATTAGCCAGAGAACTGATGGATCCAGCGCAACCGTGCTCCGTATGGCCTCAATTGACCCGCCCGACGTGAGAAACTTGTAACTTAAGTAGGGCAAAAATGCCGCAAGGTACACGTATGACATGACCGGCGGGTAGTACAGCAGGCGAAACTGTTCGGGGGCCAGGGCGGGAATTAAAGTTTTTGCCTCCAGCATTTTCAAAGACCCCCCAATCAGGCTCGTCTCATCTCCTACCAGCTGCATCGGCAAACCGTATCCTAGTCCGATTACTCGAAGCAAGAAAGCAATTATTATTATGATAAATATTTTTTCCCTCATCGAAAATACTGCATAAAAATTACTGCCTTACTCCCGTGCCACGCCAACTGTTCCGGTTGCGCTGGGTGATTGCGACTTGAGCCAACCCGGCTTCCTCAAACCATTCTCCTATCTCTCCCCGGCTTATGTAGAAAGCCGTGGGCGCCACCATGTGATCGAATATGATCGACATGTTTTCCCGGAATGAGAACCTGGAAATCGAATAGAGATAGTCGTTATAAAAAAGATATCGGCGTAGACCTTGCAGATACCCAAGCTCGTTGACGGGACGGTATACTGCCGCTAACCCAAACTGTAGCGGCAGGGCGATGAAAAAAGCAAGCAGTTTCGTCAGTGATTTTGGGAGTTTCGAAGTAATATTGACCCGGATTGGATTTGCTATTTTTTCAATCCACCAATTGCCCTCCTTACCATAAACCCAAACCGAGATCCTGCCTTGTGTTTTCAAGTGTCTGAAAAGCGCGAGAAACCCCAGTCGGGGATCAGGCAAATGGTGGATGACCCCGATACTATAAATAAAATCAAACGGCGCTCGGAAAGGAAGTCGGAAAATATCCGCTTGAACTATATGCACATTGGGAAGAACACGAGTATTCGCAAAGGCAGCTTCCACCGCTCCCGATAGATCAATACCGATTACATCCAGTGCGCCAAATTGTGAGGCAAGATAGGCATGTCTCCCCTTGCCGCAGCCGGCGTCAAGTATCACTTTGTCGCGGAAAAATCCTGGGGTGGTGGGCTTGATCCAATCCAAAAATTGATTGCGGTAGGTTGGTTCGAGTTCTGAAAAATGGGTCCACTCATAACCAAAGGCTTCGGCGGTTGCCTGTTTATCGTAAGATAATGGTCCTGATATCATACGTGGCACGCCCCGCAAAATCTGATATTCAGCTGTACATGCGACACATTGCAAGCTGCCCGTAATAATTTCTGTGCCGTCTTGTTCAGACATGCTGAGCTTCAGGACCTCAAAACACCGCGGACATACAAGATATTTTAGCAAGCCATTCTTCATACCTATACTACGCGAGCCATTTATCTTTCCATAACTGAAACGCCATAAGATTCCAAAGCAGCTTCCGATTATCTTTTTTCTTCGCTTGATGTTCTGCGATCAGTCTTGCCACAAAATCGGGATTGAAATACCCCTCGCGGCGCAATCTGCCGGGTTCCAGTAACCCCAGCATGAGCGGCTTCAACTCGCCCGTCAACCAGCGTGCCATTGGCACTCCGAACCCCTTCTTCTTGCGGTCTGCGATGCCTGGAGGCAGCAGGGGCCGCATCACGCGTTTGAGAAGCCATTTGGTGGTTAAGCCCCGCATTTTATACTTTACGGGCAATGAACTTATAAATTCTACCAACTCGACCGCCAAGAATGGTGCGCGGCTTTCAAGTGAAACCATCATGCTTGCCCTGTCCGATTTGGTGAGGATATCATCTTGTAAATACATCTTTGAATACAAATAGGTCATTTTGTTAAAGTCGGAAACAGAACCTGCGTCCCGAATGTAGCGGGCAAGTACTGCAAAAGGATCTTGAATACCAGTCGTGAATGCAGTAGTAAGTAGCTGAGATAACAGGTGGGGCAAGAAACTACAAATCCAACTGTATTCGTCGATAAGTTTGGGATACCTGGCTCCTTCTGCAATTCGTTTAAGACCATATTCAAAGGTAATATTATCAAAGGAGGTGGGGAGACGAGATATCAAAGAATTAACGATTGCTGTAGGAAAAAGACGGTATAGCCACAAAAATTTCCTGGCTTGAAATGTGGGGTAGCCCCCGAACAACTCGTCCGATCCGTCTCCGTCAAGGGCGACCGTAACGTGTATTCGGGTAAATTGAGCAAGCAGAAATGTTGGGAGAACGGAAGCGTCCGCAAACGGTTCGTCGAGAACGCTGAATATCTTCGGAACAGTATCCAGACAGTCTTTGGTCGTAAAAATATGTTCCGTATGATCCGTGCCAAGAAATTCGGCGACTTGCCTTGCATGTTGCGACTCATCAAACGACTGGTCTTCAAATCCGATTGAAAACGTCCGCACTTTCTGTGCGGAATTTTTACTTGCGAAATACGCTATGGAAGAAGAATCCAATCCCCCGGAAAGAAATACACCGAGTGGGACGTCGGCCTGCATACGACTCGTGACAGCTCGCTCGACTTTCTCTTTTAATAACTCCTCGGCAGCCTCCAGGCTTATGCTCTTCTCGGTCAGTCGGAGATTCCAATATGATTCAATTCTTTGTGTATCGTCGCGCACAATCATACAAGATGCTGGGGGTAATTTGAGAATATTCTTGAAAATCGATCGGGGCGCAGAGACATAATCATAGACGAGATACTGCTGAAGCGACTCTGTGTCCAGCTCCCGCTTCACGGCCGGATGCTGTAAGAGCGCCTTGAGTTCCGAACCGAAAACGAATGAATTGCCGAACCGACCATAATATAAGGGCTTCTCGCCGAAGCGATCACGCGCCAAAATAAGGGTTTGCGTGTGCTCATCCCAAATCGCTATCGCAAACATACCGTCAAGCCGGGCAAAGAGTTGTGTTCCCCAATGTTCATAACCATGCAGGATTGCCTCGGTGTCTGAATTAGTTTGGAATCGAATACCGACCGTTTCAAGCTCCGACCGTAATTTTCTGAAATTATAAATTTCTCCATTAAAAATCACGGTAGCACCATGGCCTCCCTTCATAGGTTGCTTGCCCCCTTCCAGGTCAATGATCTTCAATCTCCTCATGCCGAGCGCGACCTTCTCATTAACAAAATAGCCTTCGTCATCCGGTCCGCGGTGGACGAGGCTGCGCGTCATTCGCTCGATGACGCTTCTGTCAGGCTGCCCAAGATATCCTGCGATGCCACACATACGCAGGTATCTTAGCTGAGACCATGAGAAGATTCAATGCTGCTCGGAAGTTGGAAGTGATTTCTTCAAAGAAGTTGGTGGAATCGAAAAAAACTTCCGTAATAATTTTATAGGGATCACCGAAAGGCGGAAAAGTACTACGCCGCAGGAGAGCGCTGTGAAGAGTAAGCTCGGCGGTGGAAGAGTTGAAAGAGGGGTCCCGTACTGCCATGCAAGCCATGAGCTGCCATATAGTATTGCCGCCCGAGGGATCCAGAAAATATAAATTGCATACCCTAAACGCAGAAGACTCCGCCATAATTTTGGACCCAGTTCCCGAATTATTGCGTCATGGCCAATCAACGCCATGAAAGAGAGATAGAGAAGAATCGACGATAAAAGGAGAAACGAAACCGAATACTCTCCTGACAGGGGCTTATAAAAATATTCCCAGGGCTGTCCGATGATGAGTATCAGAAAATACAATACCAAATAACAATACCCCATCAACCCGAACCATTTGCGGTATATCAGCTCATGATCGAGAAAATTGGTATAGAAAGTAATCGTGCCAAAGGCATAGGAGAGAGCGATCATCACGGCTGCAGTTGCCTCCAGGGCCTGCACGAAGTGACCAAAAGTCAACTCTCCAGCCCATAGGCGGTAATAAACCAGCCAGCCGGACAAAAATGCCAGGCTCCAATAAAACGAATTTTTCCAATATTTGATTTTTATTTCAGCAGGAAGCATAACCACCTTATGATAATAAAAAAAGCCCAATCGGGCAATCTCTCCAGCCTTGGTTCAACTGCTATTTTTCAAACAAAATTCTTTTTATCCCGGACCTCGTGAGTGGGTTTGTTTTGAGATTCGTGGTAAGTTCGAACCAACATTTCTGCCAAAAGCCCCATTAGAACAAACACTGCCCCTAGGATAACAAACAAGGCCATCAATACAGGCAGGGGCGTCTGGATAAAATCTTTATGATAAGCCGTTGAAATTTTAAAGTACACCGCGAATGCTCCTGCGATCAATCCTAGGAAGATAGATGCAAGCCCCATAGCGCCGAAGAAATGCATCGGTTTGTTGAAATATTTCGTCAGGAATTTTAGCGCTACTAAATCCAAGACAACCTTGAAGGTACGATTGAAACCGTATTTTGACTTTCCGTGTTTTCTGGGCGTATATCGCACGGGCAACTCTGCAACCCTCGCCCCTTGCCATGCGGCATAAGCGGGGATGAAACGATGCATATCGCCATACATGCGTATTCCCTTGATCACCTCTGCGCGGTACGCCTTGAGCGTACAGCCATAGTCGTGTAGCTTCAATCCGGAAATTCTGGAAATCAGTGCGTTGGCCGCTTCAGAAGGCCAACGCCGGGTGAATTGCTGTCCTTTCCATCGTTCCTTACGCCAACCCGAGACTACGTCATATCCCTCATCAAGCTTCTTTAAAAGCATCGGGATGTCCTCGGGATAATTTTCCAGGTCGCCGTCAGACAAAATAATGGTCTCGCCCGCGGCATAGGCGACACCTGCCGCGATGGCAGCCGTCTGGCCATAATTTTTGCGCAAATGAAGAACCCGAAGCCAAGGACGGGAAATGGCAAGATCATTCAGCACTTGGTTGGTAGTATCACGCGAGCCGTCGTTGACGACAATCACTTCGAACGACCGGCCGGTGGCTTGCAAGGCCTTGACCGACCGATCTACCAACTCCTGAAGAGATTCAGATTCGTTATAAACAGGGATGACGAGAGAGAGGGATAGGCTCATGAGTGTTATACATAAGATACCAATGACTCTAGCATAGGCGTCGCGATAATTCAACCACTTAAAGACTTCGAGATCTGCTCAACGAGCTGGGTAAGGTCGTGTTTTTCGACAACTAGCTGACGCAAGTTCGCACCGAGTGCCCGCCGATCCGAGAGGTTGAGTTTCATCATCGCCTCAATCTTTGATGCCAGCTCTGCCGGTTCATGCGGCTTAACAAGGCACAGATCAGCAAATGGCTGCAACAGCGAAGTAAACGATTCGTTGGAAGTGATAATCGGGCATTCACATGCCATCGCTTCCAACACGGCCTTGTCGAGACTTCCGGTCTGCGAAAGACTCACGAAAAGATCTGCTCGCTGGTAAATTCGGGGAATTTCCTGGTGAGATACGGCCGGTAAGATACGGACTGCCTGATCCATCTCTTTGGAATGAATCTTGCGCTTCAAATACTCCGCGTACTCGATATCGGCAGGTAACGCTGGGCTACCGATGATGGTAGCGTGCATGTTGGCCAGCTTCCGCTCGCGGACAAGAATATCCATAGCCGTGACCAAATCACTAATCTTTTTTACCGGGGAGATTCGGCCGACGGTCACGATAGTATATGCTGCACCCTCGGACACGACCCCGACCGCGTCAGTGCTCTTCTTGAAACGCGCGGTGTCAATTCCGTGACCGACGATACGAATCTTGGGAGAGGGTAAGCGCAAACTTTCTATTGAAGGCGTTAACACTGCCGAAGAACACCAGACCATCAATCGCGTTTTCCATGTCACTGCCTTGTGCGCATACCAGCTCACGAGCCTTTTGCGGAAGATAAAACAATAGGGCCAGATAGCAATTGTATATTCTGGGTTCTGATGGCAAAATACCGCGTCGACTCGCCGGTAGAGTCTCAGCGCCTGTTTTTGAAACCTCCAAAATCGCCTAAATCTGCTGGCTCCCGCTTCCTTACCCAAAGAAACTACTTCTGCACCCAGACCTTCGATATTCCCTTTCTGAAGGCACAAGACAAAAAGTTGGCCGTCAGTCGCCGACAAATTCGCGACAAGCTTCTTCGCCCACTCATAACTGTGCCCGGCGAGCCAATCGTCGCGGTCTATTTTTCTGGTAATCATCAGTACATTCATAATTTGCCTGATATAATATCGTGCCAGAATTTAATGATATTGGCGACAGCAGTGGTGCGGTCGAATTTCTTTTGAACATGGACGCGGGCATAATCACCCATTTGTTTGGCTAAGGTTTCATTATTTAGGAGTTCTTTAAGATATTCCACCATTTGCTGGGTATTGCCCTGTTCTACTAGAAAACCGCTTTTTTTATCCTCAACTATTTCTCTGCTTCCTGTTGTTACTGTAGCTGTAACTGCGGAACCAGCAAAGCCAGCTTCCACCAGAACCTTTCCAAAACTTTCTGTTATCGACGGTAAGACTAGCGTACGATCAAAATTCAAGTAGACCGTTAACTCTTTGGGAGCAAGGGTTCCTACAAAAGCGCAATGGTCTTGCAAGCGCAAGCGTGCAGCTTCAGTCCGTAAATGAGTTTCGAGTTCTCCTGAGCCTGCCAGAATCAAAAATGCATCGGGCACATCTTTGAGTACTTGTGAAAAGACTTCTAGTAACCAATGT
>Ga0155012_124_pt2 | contig 24841 bp, 26 predicted proteins | sample RifCSPhighO2_01_FD_105980 | JGI IMG/M metagenome (GOLD analysis project Ga0155012, IMG submission 105980) | Candidatus Doudnabacteria bacterium RIFCSPHIGHO2_01_FULL_50_11 | reverse complement strand
CCTGTGGCCATCCTGGGTGAGAAGTGTGCCCCGATTCAGCAGCAAACTTGATATCAAGGTCTTGCAGTGATGTCACGAAGCCGTATCGCACTTCTGTCGCTGGGCGGATCGCTAGTTGTCCCAAACGGGATTGACACTAGGTATCTCAAAAAGTTTTCGGATTTCATCCACCGCAATCTCCGAAGCTGGCGGTTTATTGTTGTAGTGGGCGGGGGACGTACCGCGCGCGCGTTCCAAGCCGCTGTGAGGGGACTGGGAGTTGCCGATCACAAGGGCATGGACTGGATGGGCTTGTATGCCTCGCGCCTCAATGCCCAGCTCGTGCGCTTAGTGTTTTCCAAGTATGCGCACCCGGCAGTCTTGACGGACCCTCTCTTTCCGCCGAAATTTCAGGAAGCCATACTCGTCGCTGCTGGGTACAAGCCCGGCCGATCAACGGACTGGGTCGCCGTTAAGCTCGCCCAGCACTATGGCGCGAAAAAAGTGATTAACCTTACGAACATCGACCATGTGTATGATCGCGATCCTAGAAAGTCCCGCAACGCAAAACCACTGAAAAATATTTCCTGGACAATCTATCGTAAGATCGCAGGCTCTCGTTGGAGTCCCGGATTGAGTCTGCCTTTTGACCCAGTAGCAAGCAAGCTCGCGCAGTCAGAGGGGATTGAAGTGGATATTATCAATGGAAAGAAACTCCAACAGGTGCAGCGAGCGCTTGAAGGGAAGGCGTTTAAAGGGACTAGAATTTTTTAGGACACGGAATATATAAACTAGGCTCAAAAGAGCTTTTTTTGTTGTTGTATATTGACAAAAATATGTAGATATGATATAATATATACTCAAAATCATTTAGTGATTTTGTTTGCTAGTCTTATTAAATGTCCGTTTAGGATAATCGGGACGTTTGATAATCGGCATGCGCCTTGACAACACAAGAGAGAAAACTTGCGTAAGTAAACTTGGTTGTAATGTAAAAAGTTATATCCAGCTTCCCTTACGCAAGTAAGGAAATTCCGACAGGGCGGCAGACCTCAAGTCAGAACCCGGTCACCAGCGCCAATGTAAACACCTGAGCAGGAGGCTAGCATGCAAAAGAAGAAAATCAGGGAGCTGGAAGCAATTCTGACGGAAGAGGAGAAGCAGGTCGCAGAAGAGATGGTCGCCCATTTGCTTGACAAGAGGCCACCAGTCGATCTTGGCCATGAGCGTGCCGTCTTGAGTTATTGTGAGATAGTCTTAGCTGACGAGATTGCGAAACGTAGGATACTCGGCAGTCTATGTGAAGCCCTTACGGAGAGGGGATTCACTTTCAAGCGACTTCCGAAGTAAACTCTAACTCTTTCTTGCAGTTGTCATACTCGAGCGCGATGCGGTCTCAGACCCTTCGCGCTCTTATTTTTTTCAAAGCAACGACCTCTCGGCCGTTGTTTTTTGGTTTTTATTCCACGTGATAGACCCAGATTGAATTGCCGACCTTGGCGACAGGCGTCTGGAAGCGCAGCCAGTCGTAGTCTTGTTGTCCGAATTTGTCGTGGTAGAATTTCGCGTTTTGCAAGAAAGTCACTGACACTGCTACCCAGCCTTTCACTGGGCCGTCGTTGACATGGTATTCTTGATAAACTGAATTGTTGCAATTATAACCCGCCGAACTTTTGATGAGAGCATTATTGGCATCGAATTTACGCTCGCAGAAATAGTATTTCGGCTCACCCCCGCCGAAGTAGTCTACCTTGATCTTATCTACCTCGGGGTGTTCTTGCACCCATGTCACGAGCCGCTTGAGGTCTTGGCCCCAATCAACATTGGAATCAGTGAAATACCAGCCGCCATTCGCGCTCCCTACAAGTTCGTTGAAGTACCCCAAGTAGTGGGGGAAGGATAAAAGACTAGACATGCCGAACCAGAAAATCATAAGACCCACAAACACCGAACCTATTTTTCGGCCGGTATCTGTGCGGAAACGCGACAGGAAATCAAGAGTTTTTTGAGAAATCAAAACGTAGGCTAAGGGCAAGATGGGGAAGAGATGGCGGATGCCAAGATTGAGGTTCCCGGAAATGCTTATACCCGAGTAATAGACAATGAATGATATAAAAATTGTTTTGTGAGGGTTGAGGCGGATATACTTCACAAGTCGCTGGAACCAATATCGTATCTGAGCTCTTCCAATGTCACGTATGGTAAGCCACAGTCCTGTAAACAGGAGGATGATCAATCCTAGAGGTTCCTTGAGCAGGTATGTGGCGGGAAAGTACCATTTGAAGCTTTGGTTCGTCACCGCTCCCAGAAAGTATGTCGTGTTGCCACCGGCAACGCGGGAAAAAACCATCGCGACGCCAAGCAGGTATTGGGCAAGTGGCGCAAAAAAAGAGTGCGAAGTCAGCGCCACAAGCACGTTCCGTATAGGCGCTGCCCTCGGGTCTGGCAAAGAGGTTTGGATTAGCTCAATCTGTTTGTCGACTGGAAAATTGTAGGTATGAATGGCGTAGAAAGCCCAGACCACAACCAACGACCCGGCGCTGAGGATTGCGAAGCTTAGCAGGAAGGGGACGGTTCTTGCGACAAACCCCCGTTTTGGGAGCTGCAGGCCAAACCGGAGCGTGGAAGGAGCCTTGGCTACAAGCAGGTAGACTAGCAAGATCAGTCCGTAGAATGGGTACAGGAGTATAGCGGAAAATTTGGTCACTTCTGCGGCCGCAAGCGCGAGTGTTGCCCAGCCGAGTGAGCGATAAGTGGGCGCGATCAGAAAATTGACAAACGTCGCAAGCGACAGGAACGTCATTGCGGCGATGCCCATGTCGGTAGTGACGAAGTGCGAATGGGCGAGGAAATTCGGCGAGAGCGAATAGAAAAACAAGCTCAGGAGCGCCACGTGAACCCCGAACCAACGGGCAGCCATAAGGTACAGAACAAAGCCAAAAGCCACTGAGAGCAACAGGAGTGGCAGGCGGGCGAGAAAGATCAGAAGGTCTGCCGGATTGCCGTAGTGGTAGAGGAAGTTCCATCCGGCTTCCCATTGACCGTTGACGTCGGTTGTCCAAGTCGGATGATCGATCGGGAATTCCAGAGGCAAGAGCAAGAGGGGCAGGCCGGCAAGATCCTTCAGAAGCGGCGGGTGTTCGGGATTGAGGCGGTAATCGTGATATGCGACATAGCTGTAGCCAGCCGGGATGTGGGCGATCTCATCGACGATTGCCGAATCACCAGTCATTGTAAAAAGGCCCAACAGAAATTGAGTGAGGAGTATGCCGCTCACCCACAGCCTGCGATGGGTCGCCAGGTTTTCCGCAAGAGTCATTTTGCTTTTTGTATCAGATCCTTGAACAAATGATTAAATGGCTGTATACTAGGCCGGAAGGTATGGAGTATCCCGACCTCCAATTCTCACGTTCGAAGATATGGAAGGCGCTCGCGTCTTTTTTTCGAAATGCGTTTTTTATCGACCCGCACAATCGGTATCCGCTCCTCGCAGCGCTCTTTGTTAATAGTATACTCTGGGTCGCAATATTGATCAAGATTCACGCGGAGAATAATCCCATACCCTTGCACTACAATGCATTTTACGGTATCCAATTTGTGGGTCCCGGCCTGCTCTTCCTCCAGATCCCTCTTGTCGGACTTATTCTTCTCGGATTGAATTCGATCATCGGCCGGAGAGTCTACGTATATGATCGGTTTTTAAGTACCGTAATGTGCTACGGCAGCGCGCTCATCCAGATAATTCTGCTCCTTGCCACGATAAGTATCATTATATTGAATAGTTGAAATGCCACGTTCAAGGAAGGTTTCGTATCGACTATTGGAAATGGTGCCTGGCCTGCTGACGTGGTCGACTTTCTTGGTATCGATCGTGGCTTCATATTTTTCCCCTGTTTGGGTTGCCTTTTTTATAATCCTCTTCGATGTTTTTTGGCTTTTCAAAGCCGTCAATATCGCCCTGCACTTAGTCTATACTCATCGCAAATTGCAGCTCCACGGCGCTTACGATTGGCGCTTGAGACTGGAAGGCTTGGGTGACTTGCCGAAATTTATACGTACGCTGGAGCAGCAGACAGCGATAGCGCCGACTCGGGTCGCGCGTGAGGATCTGGAAGATGAGATTACCCGCCTCCGGCGACTCAAGGCTGGGGGCGGCGCCCCCGACTACCATACGCTTTTTCATATCGTGTTATTGCCGACCGTGAAAGAGCCGTTGGAAGTTCTGCGCACTTCGATTGAATCATATCGCCGGTCGGATTTCCCGCTTTCTCGCATCATGATCGTCTTGGCCTGCGAGGAAAGATCAGGGCAGGCAGCGAGCCAGATCGCGGATAGACTGCGCAAGGAGTTTGGATCGGCCTTCGGGCACTTCTTAGTTACTGTTCATCCTGATGGCATAGCAGGTGAGGCGAGGACGAAGGGCGCCAACATCACCTACGCTGCGAGGATGGCCGCAGAAATGGTGAAGGGACAAGAGATCAAGCCCGAATCCGTGCTTGTCTCGGCGTTCGATGCGGATACTGTGGTTAAGCCGGGCTATTTCTCTCAGTTGTCGTATACTTATCTCACCACTCCCGACCGGACTCGAGCATCATACCAGCCTGTGCCAGTCTATAATAACAACGTCTGGGAGGCACCCGCGGTCAACCGGCTCGTGGCGATCAACAGCAGTTTCTGGCAGATGGTCGAGTCGTCCCGGCCGGATCGGCTGGTGACTTTTTCTTCTCACTCGATGAGCCTCTCGGCCCTTTTGGACGTAAATTTCTGGCCGGTTGATGTCGTGTCAGAGGATTCGCAGATATTCTGGCGTTGTTTTTTGAAATATCATGGCGAGTATCGCACCATTCCGCTCTTTTCCGTCGTTTCCCTGGACGCGGTGGTACTCGACAGTTATATGGCATCTCTAGTAGGTCAGTACAGGCAAAACCGCAGGTGGGCCTGGGGCATAGAGAATTTTCCTTACCTTTTGACCGGTATGGCGAAAGACCCCCTGATCCCGAGGTGGAAAAAATATCTGTACGGGTACCGGTTACTGGAGGGTCATTATTTCTGGGCAACTGCCGCGCTGCTCATAGCTTTCCTGGGCTGGCTGCCCCTGCTTCTGGGCATGGGACGGATAGAGAATCAGGTCCTCGCCCTGAATTTGCCGAAGGTGACCGGCAACATCATGACCCTGGCGACACTGTTTCTGATACTCAATGTCGCTTTGTACTTCAATATTCTGCCTGAGCGGCCGCGGCATCATTCGAAATGGAAATTCCTCGGCATGTTTCTGCAATGGTTGCTTATTCCGATTTCTCAGATTTTTTTTGCCGCCCTACCCGCGATTGACGCGCAGACGCGGTTGATGCTGGGACGCCACATGGAGTTTTGGGTAACGCCGAAAGTCCGCAAAGAACCTTCGCAGCCGATGTTGCCATTCAATAGCCAGAGATTATGACCGGATTTCTACAACCTATCTACGTTGCCGGGTTTCTTATTTCATTCTCCACGGTCTTACTGCTCGTGCCCCTGGTACGCCGTTTCGCTTCAAGGCGGGGGATTCTCGATCGTCCGGATGAAACGCGGAAGATCCAAGCTGAACCAGTGCCGCTCCTGGGAGGGTGGGCTGTGTTTGGGGGCTTCGCGTTTTCGGCGGCGATCCTGACAGTCTGGTATGGCGGAGGGTGGGGAGAGTTCATTCATGTGCGGTATTTGGCCGGCGTAGTCTGCGGCGGTCTGCTGCTAATGATCGGGGGTTATCTAGATGATCGTTATCGCCTCCCGCCTTCACGGTCAATCATAGCGCCCGTGTTGGCTGCAGCGAGCGTTATTATTTCCGGAGTTCAACTTTCCTATATCAATCATCCGCTGGGGGGCGCGATCCTGCTCGACTCAATCAAAATCTGGGGGTACCCAGTGTGGGGTGGCATATTCGTTTTTCTCTGGGTTTTGGGCATGATCTACACGACGAAGTTCTTAGATGGCATGGACGGCCTTTGCGCGGGTACGGTTGGCATTGGCGCAGTCGTGCTATTCTTCTTGTCCCAACTGGCTGTAGTTGATCAACCAGACACGGCATTGCTCTGCATCGTATTCGCGGGCGCACTACTCGGGATTCTGCCTTGGAACTTTTACCCGGCGAAAATTTTCTTGGGCGAATCCGGAAGCACTTTCGCGGGATTCATGCTCGGCGTACTGGCGGTGATTTCGGGGGGCAAGATAGCCACAGCGCTTCTGATCATGGGCATCCCAATACTCGATGTCGCCTGGGTGATTATGAGGCGGATTATCCATGAGTTTTCACCGTTTCAAGGCGACCGCAAACATTTGCATTTCAGACTTTTGGACCTGGGCCTTTCGCAGAGGCAGACCGTGCTGTTTCTGTATCTGTTGTCAGCCGGGTTCGGGGTATCAGGGCTTTTTCTTCAAGCGGCCGGCAAGCTTGCCGCGCTTTTTATCTTATTTTTGGTGATGGTCGCGCTTGCGAGTACTCTCGTGATCGCCTACCAAGGAAAGGAAAGAACGAGCAAGCCATGAAAGCCAGACATATCTTTTTGTTTTTGGTCTTGGCGGTGGCAGTGGGTTATTTTGCTCTGAGCACGTCAAATGGGCCGCGTATTGGACAACCGAAAACTGTTGGCGCTGTCATTATTGGCAGCACCGAGTACACGGTTGAGATTGCCAAGACGGATGATGAAAGAAAGAGGGGGTTATCGGGGCGGGACTCGCTTGAAGCGGGGTACGGAATGCTCTTTGTTTTTCCGAAGCCCGACTACTACTCTTTCTGGATGAAGGACACCAAAATGCCGCTTGATATACTCTGGATACACGACGAGCACATCGTAGATATCAAAGTTGATGCAGAGCCCTCGTCAAGCTCACAGCCCCCGACCTTTAGCCCAAGGGAGGCGGCAGAGTATGTCTTGGAAATCAACGGCAAAGATTCTGAAGTATACGGTTTCAAGGTTGGCGATAGCGTGCGCATGCGTTTTTAATAGAAGCGCAGAGCAGGCAGCGGCGTGGGCCAAGAGCGCCTACTTGATCGTTTAGAAATAAAGTGTTATTCTAACGAAAGCCTAGAAAATAATTCAGCTTTTTTATACATGCAATTTGCAGTAATCGAGCGAGACGGCAAGCAATATCTAGTTAAACAGGGTGACAGGCTAAAGTTTGATCCGATTGCGGCAGAGCCGAACTCTTCCGTCATATTTGACAAGGTGCTCATCAGAGGATCTGCGGAGTCTGCCCTGATCGGCAAACCCTATGTTGAAGGCGCCACTGTCGAGGCGAAAGTGCTTTCCCACGGGCGGGCGGATAAGGTTTTGGTCATGAAATATCACAACAAGACCCGCTACCGCCGCAAAAGAGGCCACCGGCAGCCGTATACAGAAATCCAAATAGTGAAAGTATAACAATTAACACCCTGATGAGTATCGGGGTGTTTTCAAAATAAAAAGGCCGTGCATCGTACGCCCGGATATACAGTCCAGGGCACAATGCACGGCTTCAATCCCGCGCAGCAGGGCCGTGTTGACTTCGCAGCTGCGAGGCAGCGGTCAATGCACGAGCCCTCCACCGGCCATGCGCGGGGTGCAGGCGCTGCAAGGAAGGATTGGGAGAGAGATTACTGATCCCGGACCCTCTGTTTGAGAGCGCCTGCGAACCTTGAGAACATTAACCCCCCGTATCTTAACGTCCGAATTCATTCCCGTAGCAGGCGCTCACCCTCTATGCCGCCCATGTCTGCAAGAGAGTATATATCTCCTAAAAACTCTGTCAAGCTCGCATCTTAATAAAAAAAGCCGCACCAGAGCTGCCGTCTAAACAGGACGGGGCACGAGTGCGGGAAGAGGTATTTGGCGGAATGATGCGAGGGCCGATGGTCGGATGGGAAAGGCTTGTCTTTCATGCAGCGACTAGCGCTGCGCGACAAAGGTCCTTCGCTGGGTTCGGCTCCTCTTGCCTGTTCAAACCAGCACCAGTGTTAATGGTTAGCCGGATCGCGGATGTGCATGCGTTCCTCCTTAACGCCTGATGGGGGGATGTTTCGGTCGTACTACATCCTGAGGGCGGGTCTGGATTGCCCTCTGTGGTTCAAAACAACCTCACTGGAATTGTACCACGCAGGGGAAAATGCGCAAAATGTTTTTAAATTTCTTTGCGGTTTTTGATTGCGTCGGTCAGCGTCTGTTCGTCGGTGTATTCCAAGTCGCCTCCGACGGGTATACCGCGCGCTAGTTTGGTAATTTTTGCTTGCGCGGGTTTGAGTTCTCGCGCAATATACATTGCCGTCGCGTCGCCTTCCAGAGAGGGATTGGTCGCAAGGATAATCTCGACCGATTCGGAAGAGTCTTTGCGGAGGGCATTCACTCGTTCAACGAGCTCGGCGATCTTCAGCTGTTCCGGGCCGACGCCGTCGATAGGCGAGATTGCGCCGCCCAAGACATGGTACGTGCCGGTAAAACTCTTGGTTTGTTCTAGCGCCATCACATCAAGGGGATCCTCTACCACGCAGATTAGGCGTTTGTCACGCTTGCTGTCTTTGCAGATATCGCACAGTTCGGCTTCGGCCATGTTGCAGCACTGTCGGCATTGTTGAACATTATTTTTGAGCCCACTTACAGCTTCGACAAATTGCCCGAACTGAACTGGCGAAACCTTCAATAGATAAAAAGTCAGCCGCGAGGCTGTCTTGGAACCGATGCCGGGAAGCCGGCTGAATTCGGCAATCATCTTTTCTATGCTTTTGGGCAAAATCCGCATTGCAGGATCCTTGTTTTACAGGAGGTGAGGGGAAATTAGTATTCGGTTACTGCGACTTCTCCAGAAGGCCGCGTGGATTTGTCGAGGTTTCGGAAGCCGACCTTGTCATGGTCGAAGAAGAGTTCCACCTCGCCAGTGGGGCCGTTGCGGTGTTTCTTGATCAGGATACTTGCGATGTTCGGGTGTGAAGTGTCGGTACCCTTGTACATTTCTTCGCGGTAAATAAACATCACCACGTCGGCGTCCTGCTCGATCGAGCCGGACTCGCGGAGATCCGCGAGCTGCGGGATCTGGGGACGGCGCTCCTCGACCTTGCGGGAGAGCTGTGAGAGCGCGAGGACGGGCACATTGAGTTCCCGGGCAAGCGATTTGAGCGCGCGGGAAATTTCGGATACTTCCTGTACCCGATTGTCCTGGTTCGAGCGGCTTTCCATAAGCTGCAGATAGTCAACGATGATAAGGCCGAGGTCATGTTCGGCTTTGAGCCTCCGAGCCTTGGTGCGGATCTCCATGACGTTGGAAGAAGCGGAGTCGTCGATGAAAATCGGCGCTTCCGACAGCCGGCCCATGGCGTGGCCGATTCGCTCGAAATCATTGTTTTGGCCTTCGTCAGAGAGCCGGCCGGTCCGCATCTTCCATAGGCTGACCCCGGCTTCCGAAGCGAGCAGCCGGTCGACGAGCTGGTCTTTGCTCATTTCCAGCGAGAAAATCCCGACCGGAATTTTTGATTCGACGCCCAGGTTTCTAGCAATATCCAGAGCGAGTGACGTTTTCCCCATGGACGGACGGGAGGCAAGAATTACCAGATCGGATTTCTGGAGCCCGCCCAAGAGATTGTCCAGATCGTGAAAGCCGGTCGGCACTCCCCGGAGTTTTCCTTTTTCGCGATGGAGCTCGTCAATTCGCTCAAAGGTTTCGTGCAGGACTTCGTTGAGCGAGACGAAATTCTGCTTGAAATATTTTTGAGAAACGGAGAACAGCCGCTGTTCGGCTTGGTCCAGCAGCAGATCAAGGTCTTCTTCTTCTCGGAACCCCAAAACATTTATCTCATTGGAAGCATTGATGAGTTTTCTTAACGTGCCTTTGTGGCGGACGATATTTGCATAATGGACGATGTGGCTTGCGGAAGGGACGCTATTGACTATTTCGGTCAAGTAAGTCGTGCCGCCGATCCGTTCCAACTCCTTCTTCGCTTCGAGCCGGTTGCTGACCGTGAGGATATCTATCGAGCTTCTTGCCTCGTAGAGCTCAAGCATCGCCAGGTATATCAGTTCGTGGCGGTGATCGTAGAAGTCATCGGGAGAAAGCTGGTCGGCAATCCGGGTGATCGCTTCCCGGTCGAGCATGAGCGAACCCAATACCGATTGCTCGGCTTCGAGATTCTGCGGCGGGACGCGGATCGTGACTGAATTGGTGATTATGTTTTCAGGCATGGACTCAAAATGTGGTTATTTGAGTATACCAATATTTTGCGAATGCTTCAATGCAGACATTGGCCATTTTCTTGATATTTTGTGCACGGTTTGTTGACATCTGTTTTGGCGCACAGTTTAGCGAAGATACTTAAAAAACCTAGTTTAGAGAGGGCAAATAGACATGCGTCCTCAAAATTATTTCTTCCGGATCAGGGTGCCATCCTCTGTGTCACGCACCTGGAATCCTTCACTTTCGATTTCTTTGCGAATCCTGTCGGATGAGGCAAAATCTTTTTTTGCCCGGGCCTCATCACGGCGCGCGGCCAGTTCTTTGATTTCCGCCGGAATCTTCTTGCGTTCAGCAGCACCTTTCAGCAGATCCAGACCCAGTACGCGGTCAAAATGCTTGATTGTCGAAAGCTTGAGCTTATCCGGGTTGGGTTTTTTCATCAGCCGCCAGGTCAGAGACAGCGCTCGCGGCATATCCAGATCGCGATTGATCTCGCGGTCGAAGGCGCGCGCATAATCGTCGCACATGGCAATCGAGGGCGAACCTTCAAGCTCGGAAATCTTTTCATATAGATTATCGAGCGCGTTTTGCGCGGCATCGAGCGACTCCCAGGAAAAATTCAACTTGGAGCGCCAGTGCGCCGATAGACATAAGTAGCGGTACGCGAGCGGGGAGAACCCTTTGTCGAGCACGGTTTTCAGCGTTATGAAGCTGCCGCCGGATTTGGCCATCTTTCCTTCTTTCAAAAGCAAAAACTCGCCGTGCAGCCAGAAGTTTGCCAAAGGCTTGCCGAGCGCGGATTCGCTTTGCGCAATCTCATTGGTATGGTGCGTGCCGATATGGTCAACGCCGCCGGTATGAATGTCGAACGGCTGACCAAGAAGCTTGCGCGAGATGGCAGAACACTCGATATGCCAGCCCGGGAATCCCTCGCCCCAGGGAGATGGCCAATGAAGTATGTGGTTCTTATAGCGGCCAGCAAGGAAAAACCACAAGGCAAAGTCGGCAGGGTTTCTCTTCTTCGTGTCGACGATAACACCAGACCTCGCGCCGGTTTTTTTATCTGATAATTTCTGACCAGATAGTTTGCCGTAATCTGGAAGCTTAGACGTATCGAAGTAGATGGCGTAACCATCTTTATAAGTGAAACGTTTTTGTTCCAGCGTTTTAATAATCTCGATCTGTTCTTTGATCGCATCAGTTGCTCGCAGCACCTTGTGAGGCAACTCGACATTGAGAGATTTGAGATCCTCAAAAAATGCCGTTTCGTATTTTTTTGCGATTTCGAGCGGTAATTTTCCTTCCCGCTTAGCTCCGACCTCCATCTTGTCCTCGCCTTCGTCGGCGTCTGACACAAGGTGCCCTACATCAGTAATATTCATCGCGTGCGTGACCTGATAGCCGTCATATTCCAGAACCCGCCGCAGCACGTCTTCGAATATATAAGTGCGGAGATTGCCGATATGGGCAAAATTGTAGACCGTGGGCCCGCAAGTATACAGGCCCGCGCGGCCCTTGGCGATCGAAGTGAAAGTCTCGATCTTTCTGCTGAGTGTGTTGTAGAGTTTGAGCCCGGACATTACTCTAATCTTAGCAGATCGGCGGTAAAAAAAAAGCGGCGTTTTTGGCAACGCCGCGATCAGACGATGATTTTCTTGATCTTGGTGAACAGCGACATCAGCAGGCAGCCAAATGCCGTAATACCCACGGCGATCGTGATTCGGGAGAGCAGCGAGGAGGGCGCAAAGGCGTATACGGTCATGAGCAGGGCAGTGGCGACTTCCAGGGCGAGCTTGTATTTACCCCAGAGTGAGGCTCGCATTTCCGCAATTTTCCCCGTCATGGAGATGTAGATCAGAGCCAGAATGCAAATGATCAGCTCTCCTCCGGCCGTCATAAGGACGAGTCGGGGGAAATGCCGGTAGTAATACACGTACATCGAGCCTAGAAGAAGCTTATCCGCAAGCGGATCCATCACCGCGCCAATGTCTGAGATTTCCTTTTTTTCAAAATCCGCTCTCGACATGACTCCATCTACGGCATCCGAGTAGGCGAAGGCAATGACCGCAACGGCGTAGTGCCACAGGGACGGGTCGGAGACCGCGAGCCAATAGAACACAAGAGGAGCCAGAAAGCGGGCTCCCGTGACTTGGTTTGAGGTGATCTTCAACTTGTGGAGCAAGTAAGCAGTCGGCCACGCCGCGAGGCGAACCAACTCAGTGAGAATTCCGGGTGCCAGGAGAACAGCCAGCCACTTCGTGCGGGGTTTTACAGCTGTGCTTGCAACCTCGACCGAACCCATACAGACCTCCTTCCGATTTGACCAGGTATGATGATAAGTATACTCTCAAAATCGCGAATTGAAAAGAGAGTGAAATGATTTGCAAAAGCAGGCATTTTTTTGGTATAATATTAGTAATTAATTTTCAGTTCATGATCAGCCAGCCCAAAGCTGAACCAACATCGGAAGTTCCCCGTGAGCCCGCCGAGCAATCATCCCAAGGCGGGTCTGCCGCACGAGAGGCAGAGCAATCAGTGGAAGTTCCCGATCCGCAGGGAGTAATCGAGAAAGGGATTATTACTTCGCGCGATCCGCAAACCGGCGCGATGGAAGGGGTATACGGTTTTGACGGTGCAAATCTCGTCCTCCCGGAAGAAGTAGCGGGTTCCATTCGCGCAGAGTCGAGGGAAGTAAGTTTGCAGGAATTACAACAGCTTAAGGCCCAATATAATTTGCCCGAGGGTCTTACTCGATTGCAAGGCTTCCGTATATCACCTGAAAGGGCAGCATTGGAGACCGCGCCAGCGGTCGGCCAGGAACCTAAACCGGAGAAGGGGCCGGTCATTGAGCCGCCGCATTACGTATCTGATGTTGAAGAACCGATATATGAGCAGGAGAATATTCGAACTGATAACATCGCAAGCCTGGCCCCGAAAGGAAAGCGCCTGGATTCAGTCCTCGCTTTGATGCGGAAGCCGGGCACTTCTGCCTTTGAGGCGTCGCAGCAGGCCGACACTTTGCATACTGATCAGTCTGCCGAAGACGAAAGCCGGCAATAGAACCTCGGCCCAGGGGAATCATAAGCGGGAGAGAAGGTAAATCAAACAGCGGGGTCGAATACCACCGCGAAGAAACAAAAAGTAAATGTCACTTATCCGACTTGCCACCGCAGCAGCAACAACTTCTGGAAACCAGACAACGGTCTGGTTTTTGTTATTGCTTTTCTTCTTTGCAGCAGCCTTCCTACTTGCCTGGGTACGGCGCAGAATGAGACAGCGCAAGAATGCCGAGCGTTTCTTGGCTTCCGTTTTCCTGGAAATCCGGGTTCCCAAAGAGGTGCCCGATCGTGATTCGACGAAAGAACCGCAGAAGGAAGAAAAAGAGAAGATAGCCGCGGCCGAGCAGCTCTTTGCCTCCTTGTCCGCAAGCGACACCTCCATTTTCACAGATTATTTGCGTCCGCACGAGCATATCAGTTTTGAGATCGTCGCATATGATAAGAAAATTTCCTTTTACGTCAATTGTCCGAAGCACCTCCAAGACCTCGTGGAGAAGCAGATCCATGCCCAGTACCCCAAGGCGCACATCGAACCCATAAAGTTCTACAATATCTTCCAGCCGAATTCCCAGGTCGCGGCCAGCGAATTTTCGCTTCAGAAGCGATACTACTACCCGATCCGCACTTACAAGAACCTGGAAACCGATCCGCTCAATTCGATTGCAAACAGCCTAAGCAAGCTCCAAGCCTCGGAAGCCGGTGCCATGCAGCTGATCATCGGCCCCGCTCGGGCGGGGTGGCGGGCGAGGGCCAACCGCCTCGCCCTCGCCATCCAGCAGGGCAAGTCTCCGCACGTGGCTGAAAGGAGCGTATTCTCGCGGGCGGCGCACGGACTGGGCTCGGCTCTCTTCAAAACAAAGCCCAACATACCCGGGCAGCAGAGCAAACGCCGCGACCTCTCGGGCGAGTATACCCCGATCCAGCTTACGCCCATGCAGCAGGAGATAGTGAAGCGGCTCGAGGAGAAGTCTTCAAAGGCCGGGTTCGGGGTGAATTTCCGGATGCTGATTGCGGCCCCAACCAAGACTGCCGCCACTGGTCATATCCGAAACATGCTCGCCTCACTCATGCAATTCTCCATGCCGCCCTTCAATGGGTTTCGGGTGATCAGAAGAAGCGAGCATCGAGTCATTACGGATTTTATCTATCGGGTTTTCCGCGAACCGGGGACTTCATTTATCCTCAACACTGAGGAACTCGCGAGCCTCTGGCACCTGCCGACGCAATATACCGAAACGCCAAACATCAAATGGCTTGCGGCCAAGCGCGCGCCCGCGCCGGTCAACATACCCTCCGACGGCCTGGTCATGGGGACGAATCTTTTCCGGGGAGTGCAAACTACTATTCGTATCGGCGGGGCAGACCGGCGCCGGCACATGTATATAGTCGGGCGGACGGGGACAGGGAAGAGCGAATTCATGCGCAATATGATCGTCCAGGATATCCAAGCCGGCCGCGGTGTGGCTGTCGTGGACCCTCATGGGGAGCTCATTGAGGGAGTCTTGCGCCATATTCCGAAAGCGCGGGCCGAAGACGTCATCTATTTCAATCCGGCTGACGCCGATAGGCCGATGGGGCTGAATATGCTCCAGGTCGTACGTCCCGAATTGGCGGATTTCGCCATCCAGGAGATGATCGAGATTTTCTACAAACTATTTCCGCCGGAAATGATCGGGCCGATGTTCGAGCACAATATGCGCAATGTCATGCTGACGCTGATGGCTGACCGCGAGTACCCCGGGACCATCGCCGAGATTCCGCGCATGTTCACCGACGTCGAATTCCAAAAATACAAGGTTTCCAAGGTCGCCGACCCAGTGGTCAGGAATTTCTGGGAGAAGGAAATGGCGAAAACCTCGGACTTCCACAAGAGTGAGATGCTTGGGTACCTCATCTCCAAGGTGGGAAGATTTGTCGAGAACGAGATGATGCGCAACATCATCGGCCAGGCGCAATCCGCCTTTGATTTCCGCGAAGTAATGGATCAGGGCAAGATTCTGCTCATCAATCTGTCGAAAGGCCAGGTGGGTGAGGTGAATTCGAAGCTTTTGGGTCTGATCATCGTGAGCAAATTACAGATGGCCGCGCTCTCCCGATCCGACACTCCGGAATCAGATCGGCGCGATTTCTATCTCTATGTGGACGAATTCCAGAATTTCGTCACTGATTCTTTCGCCACCATTCTGTCGGAGGCGCGCAAGTATAAACTCAATCTGACCATTGCCCATCAGTATTTGGGGCAACTGAACAGTGCCGCGCCCGGGTCATCGGTTGCCAATACCAAGATCCGCGACGCCGTATTCGGTAATGTCGGGACTATTGTCTGTTTCCGCATTGGCGTGGAAGATGCCGAAGTGCTGGCGCGGGAATTCGAGCCGGTGTTCAACCAGTTCGATGTCATCAACATCGATCGCTTCCAAGCTTATGTGAAGCTCATGATTGCAGGTACCGCGTCCCGGCCTTTCAATATGGCGACGCCTCCGCCCCCCACGGGCGGGTCGCAGGAACTGGCAGAAGCGATCAAAGAGCTTTCCCGTCTCAAGTACGGCCGGGCGCGCACGCAGGTGACCGCGGAGATTCTGGAGCGTTCGCAGCTTGGTGTCCAGCAGGCCCCCCCGACTTCCATAGAGAGGACCAAATAATTTAAACAAAAAAATATGTCACGGCCTATGCATATCCTCATCATCGAGGACGAAGAAAACCTCAGCAAGCTTCTATCCGACCGGCTCAGAGGCGAAGGATTCGAGGTTGCTGTCGCCGCCGACGGCGTGGCCGGACTGGCGGCGGCGAAGGAGCAGAAGCCAGACCTGGTGCTCCTTGATATTGTGATTCCCAGGCTTGACGGGATGACGCTGCTTCGCCGAATGCGAGCTGAAAGCTGGGGAAGCGATATCCCCGTGATTATGTTCACCAATCTAGCCGATGATGAGAAAAAAATTGAGGCGAAAGCACTTGGCGCATCGTTTCTTATCAAGTCCGACCTGGACTTAGGTGAGGTGGTCACAAACGTCCAATTAATATTGGGACAGGCAGGTAAAGCGGGCAGTGTCTGAAAAGATTAGACTTTGTAAATAAAAAACGCCGCCAATCTATTGGGGCGTCAGAAAGAATTGCTGGTTAAGAAAGCACGGTGTCCGCGCGGGATGAGCGATAGTATCTGCTCTGCGGCAACGAGCGGAATGGTGATGCTGTTATCGTCATGAAATACTGGCGCTGCTTCCTCAAGGCTGCCGCTCCAGAATACCAGAAGCTGACCCTTCGAGTTTTTGGCCGTCATCCAATTTTCCCCATCGGCGGACTGCATCATCCAGTTGCACCACAAGGTGACCCCGCGCTCGCCGCAGTCCGGCTGAGGCTTGTTCTCAAAGCGGTTGAGAAGCCCCTGATACATCTGTCCCGTTTCCAGGTGGAAGATGCGCAGTTGCCAACCAGTGTAGCGCGCAAAAAACTTCGCATTTGGCTTTTCCATGAGTCCTCCTAGAACGTTGATTGTTGCACTGGTCGGGTAAATTGTCAATGATTTGACAGCGCGTTGAGGCGATGATATAGTGGGGATGCATATCGAGAGTTTTGACACAAAAATCGAAGAAAATAAATAGTCGCATACATCGGATTTTTCTTAGCTTTTTTGTCGCTTGATTGCTCCAAAACAAATTTGACTATGAACAACAATAAACTCGACAAATTGGCCCTGGTTGTCCAGATGATTGAGTCGGCGGAGAAGAGCATCCAGTCGGCCAAGCAGATGTTGCGCGAGATGATGGGCAGCCGAGGGGAGAGCGCCGGCGCGCTTGCCGAGAAAGCCCACGGCTTGTCCGCCGCTATTGCGGGCGGCAAGATCATTGAAGGCGTGTTCGACGGGCAGAACATGATCGGGCCTGACAAGAAGGTGTATCCGGTGCCGGCCAACTATGCCTCCAAGAGCAAGCTTATAGAAGGGGACGTGCTGAAGCTTACGATCGCCGAAGACGGGTCATTCATCTACAAGCAGATTGGGCCGGTGGAACGCAAGAAAATGCTGGGTATGTTGAGCCAGGACGAGACCGGGCAGTATCGGGTCATCGCGGGAGGCCGCAGCTACAAGGTGCTGCTTGCCAGCTTGACGTATTTCAAGGCCGAGATCGGGGACGAGATCACGATTGTTGTGCCGAAAGACTCTGAGGCAAATTGGGCCGCGGTGGAGAATGTCATCAAGGCCGGGACGTCGTCTTCGGCAGGAACCTCTGGGGCCGCTGAAACAGGGGAGAATCCTCTGCCGAAGCGCAATGCCGATCCCGATGCGGATATGGAACTTGCAGAATAAATAAATCAAAAGTGGGGCTGTTCCAAAAATATAAAGGGCTGATCTATCAATTCGCGAGATTCGGCGGGATTGGTTTTTTGAATACTGCGGTTGACTTCGTCATCCTCAATCTCCTGATGGCGCAGACTAACATTACCGCGGGCGGAAGATTGGCCGCGCTCAACACCGCATCGTTTTCCATCGCGCTACTGCATAGCTACGCCTGGAACAAGTATTGGGCGTTCGGGGAGAAGAATGAAAAATTCGGAGCCTTCTTCGTCAAGCTTGTTGCCGCGGGCTTCTTGGGCGTTCTAGCGCTTGGGGCGGCAGTCTGGGGCGCTCGGCAGCATTCTTCCGTGCTCTACTTCATCGTGGTGCTGGTTGCACTCGCCATAGGCGAACTTGTGTTGTGGAAGTCTTTCAAGCTAAAGTTGCAGGCGACATCCGGCGTCGCAGGCCAATTTGTATCATTTGCCGCAGTCAGCATCATCGGCCTTTTGATCAACGACGCGATCGTCTACTCCGCCACGCATTTTATCTCGCCCCAATTCGGATTTTCCGAGCAGCTCTGGGCGAATGTCGCCAAGGCCGGCGCTACGGCAGTTGCGCTGATTTGGAATTTCGTGGGGTACAAGCTCTTTGTGTTTAAAAAATAAGTTTTCACAGTCTCAGCGCATGAACCCCTGGCTTGGGGTTTTTTTGATGCCCGGATTCGTTTTTGCCATTCGAAGATGTGCTATACTGGAATAACGCGATTAATTGAAAGCAGAAACCAACGTTCCCATGGGAGAAGTGCTTTACAGACAATATCGGCCGCAGACTTTCTCTGAGGTCATCAACCAGGATCCCATCAAGCGGACCCTCAAAAACGCCGTTGAGGCGGGTAATATCGCCCATGCTTACCTTTTTACCGGGCCGCGGGGGGTGGGGAAGACTTCCCTTGCCAGGATTCTGGCCAAGGCGGCGAATTGCCTGAAGCTCAAAGGCGGTGAGCCGTGCGATGCGTGCGACAATTGCGTGGCGATCCGCGAAGGTCGCTTCTTGGACTTGATTGAAATAGACGCGGCCTCCAACACCGGCGTGGATAACATCCGCGAGATTATCGAGCACGTCAAATTCTCCCCGTCTTCGGGCAAAAAGAAAATCATTGTCATTGACGAAGTCCACATGCTCTCCAAGGGCGCTTTCAACGCGCTCCTCAAGACCCTGGAAGAGCCGCCGGCGCACGCGGTATTTATTCTTGCCACGACCGAACTGCAGAAGGTGCCGGCCACGATAGTCTCCCGCACTCAGCGCTTCGACTTCCGCCGGCTCGCCAGCTCCGATATTGTTCCTCACCTGACAGCAATTGCGAAGAAGCTCAAATACAGGATAGCGGATGAAGCCCTCATCCTGGTCGCGCGCGCGTCAGAGGGCAGTCTGCGCGACGCGCTCTCGCTTCTTGATCAGCTGGCCAGCTTCACCGATGGACGCGCGACGCTGGAGGATGCCGAGGATATCTTGGGTTTGCCGCCGTTCGGCATGACGCAAGACTTCTTCGACGCGCTAATAACAGGCGGGGAAGCCAAGAGCTTTGCGCATGTCGACAGCTTGATTGATCGGGGCTTCGACATGGCGCAGGTAATCTCGTCTTTGCTTCAATATCTGCAGATGGTCGCTTCCTGCAAGATCCAGGGTGCAGGCCAGATGGAATCCGGACTGACCCCGGAAGATGCCTCCCGACTTCGCGAACACGCGTCATCCGCCACCCACGAGCAACTGCGTCGCCTGCTTGGAAGATTCATAGAAGCGGCCGAACAGATGAGGTATTCGAAGATACCGGAATTGCCCATGCAGCTTGCCGTCATGGATTTCTTTGCGGAGCTACAGCCGCAGCCGTCTTCCACGCCTTCCAGGGCAATACCGAAAGCGGATACGCGTAATATTGCGACTACCCAGAATAAGCGCGGCAGGCCAGCGCCCCAAGGAGCGCTCTTAGACATGCGCGAGGAGATTGTCGGCAAATGGAACGAGCTCCTGGAAAAAATGCGGGAGTACAATCACTCTTTGATATCTTCGCTTCGCTTGGCGTCAGTCATCGCCTGTGACGGCGAGACTGTGACCATAAGCTTCCCATACAAATTCCACAAGGAAGCAGTCGAGCAGCGCAAGAACAAGCTAGTGGTCGAGGCAGTCATGGAAGAAGTATACGGCCGCGCTTTCCGCTTGCTGTGTCTAGTGTCAGCGGGCGGTCTTGATCAAAAACGGGAAGCGACAGCCGAACCCCGGGTGGTTGAAGTCGCCTCCAGCCTGGGCAGAGCAGACAGCTTGCTTGATGAAGCCATGAAAGTATTCGGCAAAGCCGAAAAGCCAACTTGAATTTTCACCCCTCCGCCTAGGCGGAGGGTATTTTTTTGCCAAGCTATTTATCATTTAACAACAAACCCTAACACTACAACTCATTCTCTAGGAGGAGTAATGGTCAGTACTTCCATCGAACGCATTGATACGGAAAAAGGAGCGCTGGTGCTTGCGAACGGGCACGTCATTCATCTTGAGCCGCCTGAAGACTGCCGATTGTTGTTTCAGGCAGGCGATCAGTGCAGTTATGCGCAGAACAGTTCGATATTTGAAATAGGGGTTGTGCGCAAGATTCGGTTCATCGCCACGATACATGCCAGCAAGAACGGCAAGGGCTTCATGGGCAAAGTACAGAAGGCCGGACGAAGCTAGCGAAGTGACTCACTCGCAGATGTAATATCCCTCAGTCTTTCTGGGGGATTTTTACTCTTTATAACCAAATGGGAGGGGCTAGAAATTGACCTCTATTTGTTCCCAGGGATCTTGGGAGATATTGACGTAGCGCACGTATGCGGGCTTGATCTTGAAGAAGACTTGCTCGGCTTGGGGTACGTACTTGGCCGCGGTGGGCACCTGGGATAGGTATTCTTGCTTGAATCGCGCCAGCTCGTGGCCCGAAAGCTCGGTCGCCATGCCTTCGTATTGCACAGTCTCGCCGCGATCCATGCCGATGACCAGAGCCACGCGAGGATTGGATTGGAGGTTGCGGAATTTGCGTGAGCCCTGGTACGTCCCGAACACTATTTCGCCGTCAATCATTGCAAACCCAACTACTGCGGCTTGGGGCAGCGCGTCGCCCGTCACCGTGCTGATGGTGGCGAGGTGGTGTGACTTGATGAAATCGTGGATTCTCTTGACCTTGTGTTGGTGCGTCATCGCTCGGTGTAATTATTTTGTCCAAATTGCTCTAGAATTGCACGGGAATATCAACCTCTGCGGCATTGGCCGGCTCGCCTGAAGGATTGTCTTTTTCCAAAATTAACGTGCCTGTGGCCGTGGTGGGCGGGGAAAAAATGAGAGTCACTTGGAACGGCACGAAGTTCGGCGTCATCCAGTCGGACTGCGCTTGGGCAGGAGAGGCGGCAAGCAACAGATTGTTGGCGTCTAAGAGCCGTACTGGGAATGAGGCTTCGAAGTACCAGCCGCCTCTTGCTTCGCCGGTAATGGTGAGGGGACTGGTGACAAGGGAATTGGGCAGGGGAGAGAAGACATGGATCATGTCTGCCTGGGCAGGGGGCGGAGTGTTTTCAGTAAAGGTTTTGCTGCCGGCACTGCATTGGCGGGGCGAAGATTCCATGACTGGAAAGCCGAGCGAAGCACAGCGTTCAAAACTATCCGCTGCTCTGAGCTTCTGCCATTGATAAACATAGCACCAATCATCCTCACAGGCATTGAGGAATAGGAGTGCTCCGCCGAGAATTAAGATTACTAGAACTCCGAGGATTATAAGTGTGATTTTCATAATATGGCAGTTTAAAAATTTATCTGGGGTGGTAGCCTGCCCCTGGCGGCAGACAGGGATTCCCGCCAGAGGCGGATAAACTCCCCAACGATGACGGCTCCAACCCGCCACGGCGGGTACCGCTTGGCTTAGCCACCAGCTGGCTGGGGTGGTAGGATTCGGACCTACGATGACGGCTCCAAAGGCCGTTGCCTTACCGCTTGGCTACACCCCAATCAGCTGGCGGCTATTTAGTTTTTAACAATCTCTGTATTTCTTCCCTACCTTTACCGGTTTTCAAATATTTTTCTCTGGCAATCGCTTCTGGCCTGGAATCGAATTTTTCAAAATGTACTAATTGATACGGCCGATTTTTGTAGCTAAATGAGTTTTTTTTATAACTATTATTGTGCTCATGCAATCTTCTCTCGAGATTATTTGTTGAACCCGTATAGTAAGTACCATTCTTAATGCTTTGAATTACATAAATATACCACATACCCGAATCTATCTGCCTATGGCACGGACCGCATGCCTGTCCGCCTCTGGTGGGGCTACGCCCCAATATTGAAACAAAAAAAAATTCTACCTTAGGATGCTTGCCCGCCGTTGAGGCGTAGCTCGCCTCAACGAATCGGACATGCGAGGCTATTATACACTTTTTTCACGGTTAAGACAAGGGGTAATAATAGCTGTTGCCATCGTTTTTTGTTATGCTTTCAGCAGACAATTAAAACAAATTTATGAAATCAATTTTCTATGCGCTCACAGGGACCATTATGTACGCGGTCACCGGAGTGGTGATTGACCTCAAGCTTGATAAATTCAGCACAGTGGCGCTAGAGTTGCTGTTTATTCTCCCTATGCTGCCCATAGCGCTCATCTGGCTGGCCACGCAACGGGCGACCGGCCAACAAGTCCTGTATCCTCTCGGTACAGCTCTCTGGATCACCATGGGTCTGGGTGTAGTCTATTTCTTCGCCGATTATTTCTACCTTGGCGCGTTTACTTCAGGAGGCGATGTGATGACCATCAGCTCGATCATCCTGATCGTCCCGGCGGTCGCAGCTTTGATTAAATTTCTATGGGTAGGCGGGTACCCCAATATGTACCAGATCGCAGGCTACGTTCTGATTGCGATTGCTATGGTGTTGATTACCAAAGGTTCTCAAGGGTAATCGTTAGCAAATAAAAAAAGCGATGCCGAAGCTCGCTTATGCTGATTGGCCGCTTGCAATGTGGTACAGTCGCGTGAGCCAGACTCGCGTGTTGGCGAAGATTTCTCTCATCGTCGAGGCAAAACTTGGACGCATGCAGGATTGGTCGAATGTGCCGTAGGCCTTGGGGGCAAACATATCAGCACGCTGATCGGGATTGAAGAGGACTTTCCTTTCTGGGTTGTGGCGTATATTATGGTACGCTAGCAGGGTCTGGTCGGTCGTTGCATGATCGACGGCGGTGGGATTTTCCACTTGCCGGATATGCAGGATGTCGGTACACCCCGCGTGCAAGCATTTCCAGGTACGATAGGTTCGGTGGTTCATTTCCCATTCCTCGACCAGTTCGACTCGATCCAATGTTTCAGATGTCCTGCTCAGCGAGTCTTCTTTGCGCCTGGGCTGTCTCGGAACGGTCAGGACTGGGCGTTTCTTCTTGTCTTTGTCTTCGGCGGGGGCCTTGCCTTCCGGTCGCGGCACCAGGTAAGGTGCTTTCCTGATCGTCTCTTGGAAGTCTGTTGTCGGTTCGACGACGGCAGTCGCAGGGAGCCCGGCGATGCGGAGATAGGCTAGCGAGAGCATGGCTGCGGCGCAGCAGAGAAGTAGGGTAATCGGCCAAGGCTGAGGGGCGGGGTTGATCGCAAGACTCATCATCGCAGCCGAGAGGCTGGCAGGCTCCACACTGGGAGCTGGAGCTGCGGTTGCGCTCGCTGTTTGAACTGTGTCGGCGGCAATCGGAAGCTCAGCGGTTGGGCTCGTTACAGGCTCAGCAACAGTGTGCTGACTGGCGGCGGAATCTTCAGATAAGATCTGCATCGAACGGGCCCGCGTGATGACGTCGGGAATAGCCTGGCATGCCTCAGTGTCGATGACGATCGACTGCATTGTGCTCAAAGAGCGAAGGTCTTGGGCCGAAATATCGTTGGCGTCCATAATGGCGGACAGTTGTCCCATCTTGCAGTCAAAGTGGTACATGATCGCTAGCAGGCCCTCATTTGGCTCGGGGTGCGTCGTTTCCACGGAAGCGGTCGCAGTGGTGGCGGTCAGGAGCGAAAGCAGAAAGAACACGCTGATTTGTAAAGCGGTTTTTCTCATAATTTCCCCCTTAGGTGGCTGTTAGATCTATCTCGTCTCGTAATGGCGCAAACCATTGCGAGAGCAAGTTAGCAGTCTAGTATATTTAGCGGCTTGTGTCAATCGCGCCGCTTGAATCGATTCCGTAAGGCTCGTTAATTTGCTAATCTCCAGGTATGAATGGCCAAAATCGCAAAGATATAAAACGGGGAGTCTTGGTTGATATTGTGCTGAAAGAAGACCAGCCAACTGGCAGATTGACCAGGGGAGTGGTGAAAGATATTTTGACAAGCTCGGGGGTTCACTCGCGAGGCATCAAGGTGCGGCTTGAGAGCGGGCAAGTCGGAAGAGTCCAGCACATCGTGGGCCGTGAAGATAACCAAGAGCCCAGTTCAGCTTCGCCCCAACGAAAATTTGCGTGTCCTTGCTGCGGCTTCCGCACACTTGAGGGCAAACAGCCGGGCACTTTCGAAATATGCGAAGTGTGTTATTGGGAAGACGATCCGCTGCAATACGCCAATCAGGAAGAGTCGAGAGGAAGCAATGGCGTATCATTAATGCAAGGCCGGAAAAATTTCTCCACTTTCGGGGCGTGCGAGGAGCGGTACAAAGCAGCTGTCCGCAAGCCCCTCGCCCACGAAAAATCATAAGTATTCAAATTTTTGGATTTAGCAAATACTTCCATACTAGAGAGTATGGAAGTATTTGTCGGTTTCACCCAAGCTTTACAAAGGGGTATACAAATGTTTGACTGGGATCTTCCCGCGCAATATAATCCAGGCAAGCTGCTGTGCGCTTTTTTGCGTAAAAGTCTTGAGCTCAGACCCATCAGTAGTATGTTGGGTCAATCGGAGCATATAAGATAAACAGCACCGAGCCGCAGACTCTAGCAGTTTCAGGGCAGGACGCAATCCGCTACAGGTAGTCCTGCATGAAGGAGGACTGTGCGCACATGTTAGAAGTGTCGGCTTCTGATTGGCGGATTAGATACCCGCAGATGGTCAGGGGCGTACTAGCACTTCGGGCTTCGGGTCACTGTTTCTGGCTTCGAAGCCTTTTTTATTTCGAAGGGAACAATGCGTGAACGTTCCCTTCGATATATTCTTCACCATAGGTGTTCACAGCCAAGACAAGCTTGCGCTGCTCACAAAAATCTCTATAGAAAAAAAGGGGGTGCTTGCCGGATTAGAAGATTTTTGGCATTATTAAAGCTGATTTACCGAACTGATGAAGCAGTCCACATACGTCTATATTTCAGCCGCCATCATCGTCCTCGCCG
>Ga0155012_123_pt2 | contig 27050 bp, 21 predicted proteins | sample RifCSPhighO2_01_FD_105980 | JGI IMG/M metagenome (GOLD analysis project Ga0155012, IMG submission 105980) | Candidatus Doudnabacteria bacterium RIFCSPHIGHO2_01_FULL_50_11 | reverse complement strand
CTCCCAGCAGTGCCTGATCCGTTGATCTGTGCGTTATTTGTGATACTGATGATGCCTTTGGAAAAAGGATCAGCTTTGTAGTCAGCAACTATCATAGTGCTATCCGAGCCAAAAGCTGAATCAAGATTGAGCTGGCAATTGTTGTTCAAGGTGATATCCCCCTCCACCCACACCGGCCCCTTCAAAGTGATGATTGCTCCAAGCGCGATATCAAGATTGCCCTCGATCTTAACCGGGCCAAGATCGGCGATGCCGCTGATTGTATAGGTACCGGTAGGTGGCGTAATGACGCCCCCGGCTTCCGCAGCTGCTTCAAAATCGGCGATCACCGCATCGGAGACTGGAGGGGCGATCACCGGCGGGTCGGCAGAACCTGGATTAGACGTTCCGCCGACTGTAGACCCGCTAATCGTTTGATAATAAGCATCGCGGCTTATAGTGGAACTCTCAATTGTGTTGGCATGCGCATCGGCTCCGATACTCATTGACACTATTTTAGTGATTCCGTTGCCCATCCAGGTTTTGAATGCGAAATCTCCGTTCGCATCACTCCAAGCCGGTGCTGCGGCGCTCCAATCATCGACATATTTACCGACGCCATTGCCATAGCCTGAATTGGTATGCTTCCCCCAGACATAATAGCGCGTTGCCCGGGGAGACGGGACATCGATAACGATCCAATATTTCTGTCCAGACATAAGCTGGGGGTTGGTCGTCAGACTGACATCAATCCAGCCATATGTAGTGCCCACCGAGCCGGAATTAAGAGTGCCCTGAGCAATCGACGTTCCCGAAGGATTGTCCGCGTTATCGGTCACGATATGGACTGTGGCATTAGATGGCGATCCGACTCTTCGCACATAGATACTCACAACACTGATCGTCTGAGTCGTACCGGCCACAAAGCTTTGCGCGCCATCAGTTTCCGCAGCAACGTCTCCGATATTTTGATCCGCTGTTTGCACAGGCTGCTGCTGGTCCGGACTTGAGGCTAGTCCTCCCGCAACCCATGCGTCTCCCGTAAGCTGTGTATTCTGAGCGCCGGTTATGTTTCCATTTGAATAAACACTGCCCGTGATTGCTGCATTGTTGTTCATGACCAAACCGCCATACCCTACCTGCACGCCATAAATGAACGATACCCCGCTGCTTGTCTTGCTCAATTCGACCCGAACGGTACGCTGGGCAGCGGGCGAAATGTTGTTTGGAACATATCCCGTGCTTTCAATAATCCGCTTCTGCCCTACGTCTGAGATCATTACGGTAAACTCCCCATCCCCAAGCGTTGTGTCCGCCTCGCCGGTATATGATGCACCTCCCGACTGATTTAATTGATAGAGCGCCTTGTCAATTCCGCCTTCGGCGATCTGGATCGCCCGCTCTTGCGCGTATGCAAGCGCGCCGTTCCGAGCATATGAAAAGGTTGTTGCAATGAGAACGCCGCTAAGTGCCAAGACAATGAGCATGAAAATAAGCGAAAAAATCAGGACCTGGCCGGATGTATGTTGTTTTTCGCTTATCATATGCGTAAATCTAATTACGAAGTTTCGCCGAAGCTACACTTTCGATGGTAGAAGAAGAATTCTTAAAGCTTTCATTCGCCGCCAGGCTGACAGTCACCTCGCGCGCTAGACTTACTGATGCGTTGTCGTACGTAAAGCTTAAACCGGTAATATTGTCGGCCAGTACTCTTGCCGTCGACAGAAGCCTGCTTTGGGAATCGGCTTCGATAGTTTCCACGAGCTTGCGGGGATTGCCTGCGTCTCTGTACCAGACAATATAATCAAATGTTGCGGGAACAAAATCGTTGGAGGGATTGACCGTCTTGAGTCGAAGAATGAGCGTTTGAGAATCGGTTGTGTAGGTCGTGCCGGAAAAAGTTCTCGAAGAGAGTATAGATTCAGCCTGGCGAGTGATTGACACAATACGGTCAAGTGCAAGCCGTTCAGACCTGCCGGTTCCTATTTCTGCGGTGTAATATTGATAGAGGGAATTTTGCCCTAAGAATAAATTCGCAACAAGAAAAGCGGTGATGGAGAAAAGGGCAACTACCACAACCAATTCTACGAGAGTGAATCCTTCCATTCTTAATTTTGTATCCTCTTTACTCATAGCGAACTGATTCCGTTCTGGTAAAACAGGGTCGTTAGATTAATTGTTTTGTTTGTCCCGCGGTCAACCCAGCTGACCTGGACTTGAACCTGCCTAAGATCGGAATCAATATCCGTTACCGTGATCGTCCCGCTTGCCGAAGTTAGCCTCGCCATCTGGGGATCAGAGAAATTACCCGAGGTCGGAAGTGATGAAAAATCGATATTACGTAAATCTTCCATCTTATGCACCGCAATGTGATACGCAAGTTGCTGCCCCTTCGTGGCACTAATCAACCTGATGAGATTAAGCGATGACGTATAGATCACCAGGGTTATCCCTATTAGAAGAAGCGCGAAGAGGGCTTCAACAGTTGAGAAACCGGCTTGCGGTCGCGAGTGAATGTTCGTGTGCTTGGTCATGCTCAAGCGTTCTGACTAATGCTATAAATAGGCGTGATAAGCGCCAGCGCCATAAACCCAACAACCACCCCAATCGCAATCACCATAACCGGCTCGATAATGGAAGACAAGTTCTTGATAAACTCATCGAGTTCTTCTTCATAGAAGACATTTAATTCATTCAAAATCGACTCTACGCTCCCAGACTCCTCGCCAACCCTTATCATTTGCACCATCAGATCGGGAAAAAGTTTTGGGTCTGCTTCCAGCGCGTTCGAGAGTGGCGTGCCGCTTTTGACTTTTTCCGCCGCACGAAGAGACGCTCTTGCATAATACATGTTAGTCATAGATCTGCCCGCGATCTTGACCGCTTCTACAATCGGCATACTGCTATTCAGAAGTGAAGAGAGGGTAAGCGTAAACCGAGCAAGATTGAGCTTTTTAGCGGCGGGCCCGATGATCGGCATAGTTAAATAGATCTTATGCAGTATCTTCCGTCCATTGCTCGTTCGAGAAAAAACTCTCATTCCAACCACTAGTCCTACGAGTCCAAGTATTACCAGATAATAATAATGAGAAAAAATATTAACGACAGCGATGAGAACCCTAGTGGTAAAGGGAAGATCGACTTTCAATTCCGTAAAGGTCGCAGTTAATTTCGGAAGAATAAAAGTGAACATCAGAATCACCACGATCACTAATGCGACCATCACCACTATCGGATATGTCAAAGCTCCTTTTGTCTTCTTCATAAGCTCATAATCGCGACGCAGATATCCCACGAGATATTCAAGATTCTTATCAAGACCGCCGCTGGATTCGCCAACTTGAATCATGCTGATATAGAGGGGTCCAAATTCATTCGGGTACCTGGCGAATGCTTCCGAGAGAGCCTTGCCGCTACGTACGTCATTTGTCACGTGCGTCAAAATTTCGTTGAATCTTCCCCGTTTTGTCTGCGCGGTCAAGATCTGGAGCGCTCGAGGAAGTGAGAGCCCGGCGCGAAGCATAACCGTTAGGTTCTTCAAGAAAGTGATCTTCTCAAGAAGCGAGACTGAGAAAATACTCGTTACGATGGAGTTGAAAGAAGACCATCCCGCCCTTTTCTCTGATATTGCGACCGGCGTTAGTCCGCGAGATCTCAAATCAAGCAATGCTTCTTGCCGAGTTGCGGAAGCGACAACTCCGCTTTCTGTTTCTCCTGCTTTAGTCCTTGCTCTGTAGGTAAACTCCATGTTTATTTTTTGGATTTATTCTCGGCTGACTCGCAGCACCTCTTCAATGGTTGTCAATCCCTGATGTGCCTTAATAAATCCATCCTGCCACATCAGCACCATGCCTACGCTTATTGCCTGGGCTTCTATGTCGTTTGAGGAAGCCTTCCCTAATACCAGCTTTATGACCTCTGGCGTCATAACCAGAACTTCATATATACCGAGACGGCCCTTATATCCCGTATGACCGCACTTGTCGCAGCCCTCGCCTTGAAAGAACTCGACTTGGCTAATATCCGTAGCCCTTGATGATATCGCGCCAGCTTGCTTCATCACGTCCAGCAGGCGTTTCAGGTCAAAATCTTTATCCAGGCTAGCAAGAGTTTTTTTGTCGAGTTTGAAAGTTTTTTTGCAGTCCTGGCATATCTTCCGAACCAGCCGTTGAGCGATTACGTCGTTAACGGTGGAGGCGATAAGAAAGGGCTCGATCCCCATATCCAGAAGCCTGGGAAGAGCACCGGCGGCACTATTGGTATGGAGTGTAGAGAGCACGAGATGGCCGGTCATTGCGGCATGGACCGCTTCTTCGGCGGTTTCCTTGTCTCGGATTTCCCCAATCATAATAATGTTTGGGTCCTGGCGCAGGAGGGCGCGCAACCCAATTGCAAAGGTTAAGCCGATTTTCGGATTGACCTGCATCTGATTTACCCCCGGAATTCTGTATTCGATTGGATCTTCAATGGTACTAATATTTACGTTCTTTGTGTTGAGCATTGTGAGGACGGTATACAAAGTCGTGGATTTTCCTGACCCGGTTGGCCCCGTCACCAATGTCATGCCATGAGGCTTCTTGAGATTGGTCTTGATATCTTCCCATGCGCGGCCGGCGAATCCCAGCTGCTCTAAGGTCAGCGCTTGAGCGCCTTCCTCCAGAAGACGCATCACAACCTTCTCGCCGTCGAAAATCGGAATTGTTGACACACGAAGAGAGATTCGATGAGCGTCGCGATCGATATGAAATCGGCCATCCTGCGGCAGGCGCCGTTCGTCTATCTTCAGATTCGACAGCACCTTGATACGTGCGATCAGTGCCGGCAAGATTACCTTGGGTAAGGTCATAACGTCATGTAGAATCCCATCAATGCGGTACCGCACCATGACTTCGTTCTCCTGCGGCTCAATATGAATGTCGGAAGCGTGTTCGAAAATCGCATACTCCAAAAGCGTATCGACCACCCGGACCACCGGGATCTCCTCTGCCATTTCTTTTAATTGCTGATCGACGTTGCCTTCACTCTCCTTTGCGTTTTCTGACTGGGCTTTCCCGTGGAGAATTTTCTCAAATTCGTTCTTCAGCGAAGAATGATACTGGGCCAACGCGAAATCTAATCCTGAGTGGGTCGCAAGATAGGGGACTACTTCGAAGCCCGTTTTCTTCTTGATAAACTCCCGGGTCTGCAAGTCGTCTGGGTCAAGCATCGCGACTAAAAGCTTCAAGTTCTTCTTGGCAAACGCGACGACTCTGTGTCGACGTGCAATTGGCTCAGGGATAAGCTGCAACACCGGCTGTTCTATCTTGGTGGACTTTAAATCAACTGTTTCAACTCTATAATGCTTCGACAGGGCAGCGACAAGTGCATCTTCGCTAATCAGCTTTTTCACAATCAGGTAATTCTCCAGCGGCAGTTTATTTTCTTTCGCCTGCTTCTCAAGTTGAGAAAGCTGATCCTCAGAAATGATTGCGTTTTCGAGGATGATATCTTTTATTGTAGAGCTGGACAGAGACATTTCGGTGGTTTGTTTTAGGACGAGAGATACAAACAGCGAATTTTGCCGGGGCGTGGAGTATTCGCTTTGTTATTTAAGACAATTTTTGTTTCTCGAGGTTACTATATCTCAAATATTATAACAAAAAAACGACTGTCAGTCAAAATAAACGACTGAGGGAAGCTCTATCTAATCGTGGTCTTAGTTGTTTTAAAGAATAGGTTTTATTTACAGTTTGCGCTCAGCAAGTCGAGAAAGGCCTGCTGGTCTTTCGCAAGTTCGGGATTCAGTTCCACGGCACGCGCCATGGCTTCCTTCGCATCAGTGCTCTGGCAGAGATTCCCGTATGAGAACGCTAACTGCTGTTCCAAACTGGCGTCTTTGGGATTTCGATCAACCAATGTCTTCAAGAGCGGGATGGTCGGGATAAACTGAAACTTACGAAGCATTATGCTGATCATATTCTTTAAGGATGCGTCGGAGATTTTACCAATACGCTGGCGATCGTAAATCGACTGGATCTCCGAGGACGCTTCTTCAAAATGATCAGAAAACGCCAACGCGAGGGCTAAATTCCAGTGTGATTCAGCCGGCTCCGGATTCACGGCAACCGCTTGCCTAAAATACCCGATACCCTCGTCAACTCTCCCCAATCCTATTGCCGCTTGTCCCATTTCGAAATATATTTGCGGTCGCGTAGGTGAAAGCACTAGGGCCCTCTGGCCAAGACGGATGACTTCCTCTGCGCTCCCCTGGGTCCCTGTCGGAAGATTGTTATACAGAGTCATAAGGAAAAGGATATCTCTAGCGTCTTTGGGGGATAAATCAATCGCCTGCTTCATCTCATCTATTGCCAGACGAAACCCGCTATTGAGCTGATCTGTGCTTGTGCTCTTTCCGCGAAAATTCATGACTGCTTCGGCTAGTTTCTGGCGAGCCTCTTCGCTCATATACGTATCCATTGCTATCACTTTCTTATAGGCGCTGAGAGTGTCCGGGAGTTTTCCCTGCGTCTCGTACACAAGAGCTTGTGTGATAGCGATATTGGCTTGCGCCGGCTTAATCACGCTCGTATAGGTAACAAACGCCATAACAAAGATCGCAAGAGCGGCGATAAGCGGATTAGCCGACGTGATTCGGTATGTTTCGGGTTTCTTACTCGGCTTAGACGTCTCGAGCTGTAGAAAAATGGCAAATGCCAACATCGAATAAAACAGCGTGTATGTTCCCAACGTATCAAACACGAAGAGATTCTGGACAAAATAAGCGACCAGCCCCGCGCTAATTAATATTGCCGTTGTCCGTCGGACGCGAGGATCCCGAAGCCAAAATTTATACAGCGCCCAAAATGCAAAGCCGTACAAAGCCAAATACGTGGCGATCCCGAAAACCCCGGAGCTTACCGCAACGTCGAAAAACACGTCGTGTGCACGGTCGAACCAGATCTGCGATCCTGAGTCCCGGTAAATCTGGGCGGGAAAATACTTATTGAACGCCACATTAAAATTTTCGTATCCATAGCCTAAGAAAAATCTGTCTTTCCAGCCCTTCCACGACGCATTCCAGGTCAGCAAACGCGACTGCGTGGTGATATCGTCGGCACTGATATGAGTCACATTATTCAGGCCCCCTAGTTTCAAAACCACGGGAGAATCTCGAAATGTATAAACTGTTATTGCCAGCACTACGAATATCCCAAGGCCTATTACCGAACCCAGACGCACTCTCTTGCGATCAGACATGAGGGCGAAGAGTATAGCAGCAACGATGAATCCGATAAACAATCCAATCAGAGCGCCGCGAGTCCTCGTATAATTCAGGATGATTATCTCATATGAGATCACTATTCCAAAAAAAACCTTTTTCCATATAGCCCGTGTCTGGGTTAATAACCAGGCCGCGAGAGAAATGTTCATCAAAAGGTACCCGGCATAAAACGCCGCGTTACCGATGAGCGCGGAAAGCCGGGAGACATCACCCACGACAATGTTGTCAGCGCAGAATTTCGCGAATCCATGGGCCGATGCTACGGGATCCGCAGGACAAAATTTTTGGAACGTCGCGTAGATCGCAGATACGAAGCTGACTACCACCGACACAGCAAAAAAGCGCTTCCACGCCTGCATGTCCTTCATCATGCCTGTCATGACTATGAACAGCGCTATGACATGAGTGAAAGTCAGCAAGCCCTCTCCGCGCTCTGCATTACCCCAAAAGCTGCGATAAAAATTTGAGCCGAATACGCTGGTAGCGTAAAGTATCGCCAGATACACCAATACCGCGATCGTAAGGGGCGTTAAACGCGGACGGAAACGCTTGTCGGCGGTGATGAGGATCACGTACAGAACTACAATGATCTCTACGACGAGCCGGTAGAAAAATGTCTTTGAACTGATATAGGGAAAGAAAAAACGCGATGACAAGAGCATCGGCGTAATGAGGAGCAAGGCGATCAATCCGTGAATCGTGTACTTGAGTATTTTTGCCATTCGGTTCCGGAAAACTTGAATTACTACCTTTCTATATCTTATCACATCTTATCACGCCCGAGAATCTGGTCAAACCCGAGAAGTCTCGGGTTGCTTGTTCGATTTAATGCGGGTAGAATGTATCTGTTATGAATGACTTACTACCGCAACTGAGGCGAATCTTGCTCTATTTGGGAGATCTCGCAGTGCTCTACGGAGTTCTTGCAGTCGTCTTGATACTGCGCTATACAGAGCAATTCGATCTCAACGTCTGGGATGAGCACTTCTTACCGTTCACCCTGATTTTCGCTGTTTGGCTTGTTGTGTTCTATATTTCCGGACTGTACGATACGCGCGAGACAAAAAATGACATCAGTTTTTATATGTTGGTATTTCGGACCATGCTGATCAACGCGCTTATCGGCGTCATATACTTCTATGTCTTCTCCGAGCGTATTTTCACCATCAAGCCGCAGGTCGTCTTCTTAGTATATATTGGAATTTTCAGCCTGGCTTTTCTTCTGTGGCGGCGATTGTACAATCTCTTCATCGCCCGCGAACAGTTCCTACGCAATGTCATTTTCATCGGCTCGGGTGAAGATATTGAGGTATTGTTCACCGAACTTGCTAGACGGCCTTATTTAGGCTACCGGGTAGTCGAGTTCGTACGCGTGCGCGGAAATAACAATACGCTGCCTACGCCAGAATTAGAGACGCTTGATCTGCACAAGCTTTTACTGGATCGGAAGATCGACATTGTCGTGACCTCGCCGGAACTTCATGGCCAGCCCAAGATCGTGGAACAGATCTACCGCAATCTTTTCCTGGGTATTGCGTATTTCGATCTGCCCACTTTCTACGAAAAGATATTGGGCAGAATCCCAGTGGCCACGATCGGTCAGTTGTGGTTTCTGGAAAATCTGACTGAGAATGATAAAAAATTCTATGAGTTGTTCAAGAGATTCGGTGATCTGATATTCACTCTATTGCTGGGCGCAGTTGGCGCAATCTTGACTCCGTTTATCGCTTTGGCGATATTGCTTGATTCCCCAGGGCCGATTCTTTTCAGACAGAGTCGCGTCGGACAGGGTGGAAGGCTATTCTTAGCTATGAAATTCCGTTCTATGATTATGGATTCGGAAAAAAACGGTCCACAATGGACAAAAGCCGATGACCCGAGAGTCACGCGCGTGGGAAGGGTATTGCGCAAACTCAAACTCGATGAGATTCCTCAACTCATTAATATTTTGCGAGGAGAGATGAGCTTCATTGGCCCGCGGCCGGAACAGCCTGAGTTTGTGGATTCTCGAATCAAGAAGGTGCCTTACTACAACGAACGCCATCTGGTCAAGCCAGGCCTCACTGGCTGGGCGCAAATCAACGCCCCCTTTACCAGCGCGTCCGAAGAAGATACGCTGTCGAAATTGCAGTACGACCTATACTACATCAAAAACCGTTCCATGCTTCTGGACCTTGGTATTCTGCTAAAAACGATCAATATTGTGCTGACCCGGCAGGGCCGGTGAAAAGATCAACTTCCTCTCCTTGTCACGCGGACGAAATTGATCGAGAGGATGCCCCACTCTTTCTTGAACCGATCACGAATTGGCAAAATCTCGACCTGATATTTTTTCGGGTCGATTTTTTCTATCATCGTCTTGGCGCCTAAGTCGCTTCGATCGAAATAATAATCATCGAAGATAACGACCGTTTGATCGTCCACCAATTCCTGGGCATACTGCCAGTCGTTAGCAATCGTCTCGAGACTGTGACCGCCATCAATAAAGATGAAATCCATTTTTGGCAAATGCCCCACTACCTGAGGAAGTGTATCGTGTGTAAATCCCTCGAAAAGATGGACATGTGCTCCAGTCTTTTGCAGGCGCGCGGCAACTTCTGCTTGGGTAGGCGGCGTCTTGGATAATTCTCCGCGATTGATTTCCGGCGTCATCTGTTCAAAAAGGTCAAAACCATAATACTCAATCTCTGACGCTGCGCGGTGCTGTTTAGCCGCTACAATCATCTTCTCAGCTCGACGGCCGTTCCACGTACCAATCTCCATGATCCGCCGAGCGCGAAGGGTCAGAATCGCTTCAAATAAGTACCGGTATCGCTTTGGCCCGTACAAAAAATGGTAAATTTTCGCCTTAACTTTTTGAAGAAGTCTAACCATGCAGAAAAAATGTTATCGGATTAAGACGTTGTCTTTCAAGCATAGTATATTCGTGTGGTTTCTTTTTTCAGGAGTGTAACGAGCAAGCAACTGCTGAGCGTGTATTGGAACAATGACACGCTCGGTTTCAACGAGCATGTGGAGTCGGTAACCGAGCGATTGGATCAATTCCAACACCTCTGCCGCTTCCATCCCGTATTCTTTCATGCCGATCGGCCAAAATTCCATCAAGATTTTCTTGATCCTGCCCTGTCGCATTAGACCTTGCATGCCTTTTAGCGCTCCGCCCTCGGAACCCTGGATGTCCATTTTTAACAGACTGATTGAAACAGGCTGACCAGCAAAAAAATTATCTAACCGCAGCGTCTGAACATATTCAAATACGCGATTTTCTGAGGATGGATACATGTGATGATCGCCTGCGTTCACGGTCGATGTGTACAGCCGCCCCGTGCCGGTCGCTGCTGACACCGCTTTCTGTAATGCCGTGACTCTTTTCTCGTAATGATTCAGGGTGATATTTTTCCGCAACAACAAAAAGTTTTCTCTTGACGGTTCAAATGCATAAACATGACCACGTGATCCCACTCGTCGGGCATAGAGCAGGGTATAGTACCCGATATGCGCGCCTATGTCCACCGCGACATCGCCGGGTGCAAGCAATCGATCGACCAGTGAAGTCTCAAAAGGCTCATATATCCCTTTCACCGAAAGTTGGAGTGAATCCTGCGGATCAATATACATCATCTGGCCCTGAACCTTTGCCATGGTGGTTTTTAGACTGCGGAGAAAAAAAATATTGACCGCTTGAAATAAGAAAAGCTTGCCCAACCCCCGACCAGACAACACTGAGGCTATTCTTCGGTAAATAGATTGCAAAATTGACTTGAACTGACTCATGACTTTTCTCTTTCCGGCCCTACCGATCCGTTCGTCTTTTTCAGCCATGACTCAATCATGAAAATGAAAATCACATACACGGCGAACGATCCCAGTGTGGAAATCGCGGCGCCAAACGCCCCGAGTGTCGGGATGAACGCATATCCCAGCCCTAGGGTCAGAAGCAACGCTATAAGATTCAGACCGATTGAAGTCCCTACTTTCTTAAGGGTCCTCACGACAGGACTAAATCCAACTCCATATCCCATAATAATATTTGTTGCGAGGATTAGGTAAAGAGAGGGTAGAGCGGGGAGGAACGCAGGCCCGTACAAGCGCTCAAAGAATAATTTTGTACCCACGAACACAGCACCCATAAACACCGCGGTGAACAGAGTACCAAATTTCGCTACGCGATGATAAAAATGTCTTATTGAACCTGCCGTCTGAGCCTCCTTATAGGGCAGTATACTCGATAGCATCCGAGAAACATTACTGGAGAAGACTTGCGGCAGGGAACCGATCGTGCTCGCAACCTTGAAAAAACCAGCTTGCTCAGGAGTCGAAAATACTCCGAGAATAAAACCCGGAAGGTTTTCTACATAATTATTCAGGTTCTTGTCGACTGAAATGAGCAACCCAAATCTCAAATACTTCACGATCGACACGCGCCAAAAATCCCTAAAAATTTCCCTTGTTTTCGGGAAAAGAGGGTGGTTAATCTGGACCCATCTGATCGCGATAAGGGAGGCTATAAAGAAAGATGCTTCGGATAACAGTAGGCCATAAAAAATACCAACAACGCCAATACCCGCTACAACAAATAAAACTCCGGCAATCACACTCACGAATTTTTTGGCGGTCTCCCAGGCTGCGAGACGGTTGATTTCCCGAAAAACTTGATAAGCAAGGGTTAACAGGGGAAACGGGATACTTAGCATATTAATGATCGCGGCGATCTGTAGGTAAAAAGAAAATGATTGGTCTTTATATACCCAGCCAACTATGTAATGGGAGAAAAAAATTACCAGCAGCCACAAAAAATTGGTGAGTATGAGCTGCACCTTCAAAAAATAAATTACTAAATTTTTGACCTCCTCTCGGTCCCCCAATCCCAATGCTTCTGACAGGAGGTTAACGGTCGTCGGCCAAACTCCAAAATTAACAAGCGCAGATATTAATCCTGCCAAAGAAAAAATGATTGCGTAAATTCCATACTGGCTGGGCCCTAGATGCCAGGCGAAAATCACAGAGCCAGCAAAACCAGCAAGCAGGGCGAGGGCCTTACTCACCTGCAATGCCGCTACTTCTCTGTTGAACTTAATCCCGAAAAAATTTCGAAACAAATTGATAAGATCTCTCATGCTCTCGACAAGACACTTTGATAAACACGAACGTATTGATCAGCAACCTTCGACCAAGAAGAGCGCGCTGCATACTCTGCGGACCTCTTGCCCATAATAACTCTCAGGTCAGAATCATCGAGCAATCTCCGCATTGCTTTCGCTGTTGAAGCCACGTCTTCTTGCGGTACCAACACGCCGGTTTCCTCCCCGATGATGGCCTCTGCCGAACCGGACGAGGAAACCCCGACCGATGGCTTCCCAAAAAGAGCGGCCTCCAGATACACAAGCCCGAAACCCTCAAACGCTTGATCGGTTTCTACGGGTGTCAAAATGAAGAATAAGCAATGTCGAAAAAGGTTGGCAAGCTGCGCTTCGGAAATCCGTTCTTTCAGAATAACCCGACCAGTGAGTCTGCGCCGCTCAATCTCCTTAAGCAGCATGGCCTTGTACTCAGGATCTGCTGTTCCTGCGACTATAATGTACCGCAGCTTGGGAAAATCCGCACAGATAGCCGCAAAGGCAGCCAAGGTCACGTGGTACCCCTTGCGCTTTTTCAAGGCTCCGACAGTCAAAATATACTCTCCCTCCGAGTTCGGGCTTTCCGGGTAGTCCGCAAGCTGGGTGTCAACGCCGTTATTAATAACAAAGGTCTTAGCCTCGGGAACCCAAGAGGCTACGCGCTTCTCGGTATGCGAACTGACACAGATTATCTGGTCAGCGGAACGGTACATGCGTTTATATAAATATCGCAAGTACCAACGAGTGTTAGGTGAGAGCGCGTAGGTCCCGTGCGCGGTCATAATCAAGTGTTTGCCGCGGGCTAGAACATATGCCAGGGGGAGGAGACGCTCGGTCAAACAGTGCACTACATCGAACCCCCGCAGATGAGGACGCATACTCAACACATCCCGTACGAGCACCAAAGGTTTCTTCCATCTTTCCAGGTTGCTCCATTCTCCAAGCTTGGGTAGTAAACGGAATTTTCCCTGAGCATACGTGGTTTGGCTCGGGGTGGTGGCCACGAAGCACTCGACATCTCTCCGCTTCGCAAGTGCGTCAATCAGACTAGATGAATACCTTCCCCATCCATTCCTTTTATCCAAGGATTCTGTTAAAAAAGCAGCCCGCATTATCATATTTTGGCCTGAATTTTTGCAGTACGATAAAACCAATACCCTAAAAGTCCGAATATTGCCGTTAGCGCCAACTGTACCAGGTGAACAGCGAAGGTCATTGGAATAACGCGCCCAGCATCAAAACCCAAGAGAACAAATCCCCCGGTAATCGTTGCTTCGTACGTTCCGATCCCGCCGAAAGATTGTACAGGAATAATGTGGGTCAGCACAGGAAAAAACGAGGCGATCAAAAACTGCCAATACGAGATCTGAAGGCCCAACCCCCGGAAAAGCATGAATTCAAACCCGAAGGTCAATAGCCAGATAGCTACTGTGACCACGGCGATACGCAATAACGCCAGGTGCGTATAACGCCGAGTAAATGCGCCGAGAATCTCTACTCCCTTGCGCGCTAGGGACCCGATGAATCGCTTATCATACAGTCTAATATTAGCAAACCACTTGTCCAGTAGATTGTACAGAAACTCTGCTTGAAACAGCAAGACATAAAATGCGACAATCAAGCCTATCACTCCCAGTACAATGAGAGGTAAAAATTTTCTTACTGGCGCAAGCTGTCCCGGAAATGCAAATAGCAGCGTTCCAAAAATAAGCAGAAGAATGACCAACACGTCAAGCACCCGCGCAATCATGAGACTGGCGAGGCTCTGCCCCACGCCGACATTGAAGCGCTTCTTGAGAAGATAAAGATAGGACACCTCACCGGTGCGGGATGGCATGAAGCTTATAAACAAGTTGTGCAGGAATACTATAGGCACCAGGTCGCGAAAAGAAAGTTCGCCAAATAAAAGTGCGCTGAATCGCCATGCTTTCAACCCATTCATCATCAACAAAATCAACAGTGCCGCCATTAGATAATTCCTATCAAGTGCTCCAAACGCGTGAGCAACATCTCCGGGGTGCACCTGGCGTAAAAGAACGTAGCTTATCAGGCCGGCAATGATGAGGCCGAAAAAAGTTTTTCGAAAGTCAATTTTCATTTCAAAAAAGATATCGATTGCGCTATCGCCGCAAGGCTATATTGGAATGAGACTCGGTGTTGCCCGGGGGGAACGAGCACACTCAAAAAAACACTATTTGCAATATAGATGGCGGTGGCCTGACCATCAATGGTCGCTCGCCAGCCAGGCAGCATATTTTCAGAAACGACTAAATAGCGTTCGTCTGTGTTTTGCGTATTGATCTCCCAGTCCCCAGCTTTCCTTGCAACAACCTGGAGCGTACCATGGGCGGTTCCGACGGTCTTTGTACAAAGTGCCGAGCATTCCACATACGAATCACGCCCGGAGAGGGGCTTGCCCAAAACGGCTTCATAAGCGCTCTGCTCTCCCACAGGAAGGGTTTGGACGGTATCGGCAAAATAGACTTCTGGCCTGGCCGCATCATTCACGTAAAGATAAATCGGAATTTTGAACCGCGTGGCTTGGGTTTGTAAGACCAGCTTAAGATGCTCTTGCTCCAAGGGAAACGCAGAGATCACATATTTGATGCCCAAGACCGAGAGAACCGTTCCGCGTTCAAGGAATTTGGAAAGTTTTTTCTCAAGTGGAATCTTTTCTTCAGAAAGCTTCTCTCCGGTAGTCGCGCGATCGCTTCCCAGAAGGGCAAGCAGTCGGGACATGCGGCGAGACATTAAGTTATTGTAATAATCTGCCCCTTCAAGACCCCACATGCTGCTGAAATTAGGAGTGAGTAGGTGGGCGTATAACTCGGCAACATCCTGCGGCGTTGCGGTGTGTGGAACAGACAATTTTTCAAATTCAGTGAAACCGGGTAACAAGCTGAAAAATTTGCCGGGGTGCTCCTGCAAATAACTGACCACGTAACTGGGCTTTGCCAGGGTCTGGCTTGCAATGTACTGGTGGAATGGAAAGCTTGAAAAGATATAGTAGCCAGACAACAGTATCGCCACCCACACGGTCACTGCCGGCCCGTTTAATCGCCCGCCCTCAAACCGCTTCAAGGTAAGGTACCCCAGAAAAAGAAAAATGATTGGGATGGCGACATTGTAAGTAAAGAGGCTGAAAGATCCACCAACCGACCGGATGGTTTTTTCTATTAAGCTATTATAGTGTTCAATCGGTAGCTGTGTGGTCCGGGCGTAGACGTGCTCTTTGAAATACTGTTCTGCAAAAATGATAATATTTGACTGCAAAAATGAAAAAATTGCCGTCCAGACGACGAGCAGCCCCGCCGTCCAGTAAAACACGACTCTATACCATTTCAAAACCTTCTCACGTAAGGAACTGCTTTGCTCCTCGATCATATACTGCAACCCGGAAGCGCTCGCGTAGGCAAAACTGAAAAAAGCAGGAAACAGCCAGCGAGTGGGCACTCGCATCCCGTTTAAAATCGGGACATGACGCAATAAGAAAAAAATTGGCGAATATTTCACCGCCATGAGTACACCAAAAACGAACAAGCAAGCAAAGAAAGCATCGGATACTCGCCTGCCCTCCCGGCGTATTGGAAAAAAACCGCGCAGCATGAAAAGAGCAGAAACAATCGATAAGAAGCCAAGGTTAACATACGAATTGGAAAACCAAACTGGCACTTGGGAGAAAGGCAATACTAATTTTATCACGTCAAAAACCTGAAGAGCGCCGACTGAAGATTCCGTCAAGCTCAATCCTGCTCCGCGCGCGGATAAACCCGTGAATACTAATGTCGGTACAAGCTGAGGTAGAGACAGCACAGCCGCCGGGAGGGCCGATGAAACAAAAAATGTTGCCATGTGAAGCAATTTCCGCGGCCTTTCTGAGTATGCCAACACAACAGTATAGGCCGCAAACGAGAACAAGATCATGGGCAAAAGATTGAAGTTCGCCGCATAGACTGAATATGCGAGCACCACCGCTGTGCAAACAATTTTCCAAAAATCGGCGCGGTGCCTATATGAGAGAGCGAGCAGAAACAGACCGGGAAGCACGGGCAGTGCAACTGCGAGACTTAAATCGGCTATCCAATTCCACACGCTGAATACGTAGACTATCCCTCCAACGATGCTTGGCCAAAACGTAAGGCCTATCCGGCGGAATAACAGCCACGTCAAATAGCCGGCCACAACAAGATTGAGGAACGTCAGCAGATTGTACAAAGGGACGACGGAAAAATATTTTAATAAAATAAAAAACGGATTAAAAAAATTCCCAAGCACAAACTGGGGAAATCCCGAAAATACATTGCTACTCCATATAAGCGATCCGCCTTCGTGCAAAGATTGCCGTATGGACTCCATGAACGGATAGATGCCCAAAATAACATCAGAACTCCCGAAGCTCTTCCCCAGGGCCAATATGGGAATCAATACTGCAAATGCGACGCAGAAAAAAATAAAAAAAGCAAAGAAGTATTCCCTAGATTGACTGCGCATCAGCTCCGCCTCCTCAGCTTAAACGCTTGCGATAGACGTCCAAGCCCTTCCTTGATATCAGCTATTCCGGTTGCGTAGACAAGACGAACATAGCCCTCCCCGTATGAACCGAACATCGTGCCAGGAAGCAGTACGACTCCTGCTTTATCTAAAGCAAATTCCGAAAATTCGACGCTGGTCATGCCGGTACTTGCGATGTTGGGAAAAACATAGAATGCACCTTCTGGTTTGAGGCATTTGACGCCTGGTATGTCGTTTAACGTCTGCACTATTACGTCCCGGCGCGACCGGTATTCTGCAACACTGGTCTTGATGAAGGACTGGTCTTGTGTGAGTGCGGCAATTCCCGCCTCTTGAATAAACGGCGGCACTGCTGAAATAATCGTCTGGATCATCAGGCCGAGCTTCTCAGTCATCGCCGGTGGGGCCACGGCCCACCCGAGACGCCAGCCGGTCATGGCATAACTTTTTGAGAAGCTGTTCAGAATAATCGTGCGCTCCAAACACCGATCCAGAACGCTTGGAGAGTAGTGCGGATAGTCGTAGACCATCTTGCTATAAGTTTCATCGGTCAATAAATATATATTATGCCTTTCGGCAATTCGTCCCACCTCCATCAATTCTTCTTTCGTCATCACCGCTCCCGTGGGGTTCTGGGGGGAGTTGATAATAATGAGCTTAGTCTTCTTAGTGATGCGCTTTTCAATATCGCCAGGCGACATCCTGAACTCGTTTTTCTCAAGAAGAGGAACACTCACGGGTTTCACGCCGATAAAATCAAATGCGGAATAGTATGAGGCAAATCCCGGATCGGGCACGATGACTTCGTCCCCTGGATTGGCTACGCACCGAGTGACGAAGTATATAAAAGATATTGCCGGAGCAACCACTACTTGCTCCAGAAGAGGACGAAATCCCAAGGTCTTCTCTGTCTCTCCGACTATGGCTTCGCGCAGCGTGCGTATCCCAAGCGAATTCACATAGTGCGTCTCTCCGCGGTTGATCGCGGCGACCGCAGCTTCGTTGACGTGGTGGGGCGTGTCAAAATCAGGATCGCCAATCTCGAAGTGATACACTTTCTTGCCCGCACGCTCCATCTCCTGCGCTCGGGCTAAAAACTGGAACATCGGGGAGCCTGCTAATTTTCCTGCTGCATCTGAGAAATACATTCGTTCTTGTGATGATTCAGTCATGGAAAAACAAATTAACTCCAGTCAGTATAGCAAAAATGTGTAGCCTGAACCATTGACTAATGTCCTATAAATCGCTAGACTATATCCTTGTATCTACAATGTAGAAGGAGGTTAGTTGATTTTACAAACTAGCAATTCTGCTGGATTGCGACAAGAGTGCTCCGAGAGCACGGGTAACGGATAGAAACTCGGATTCGAACAGGAGGTAAGGCGTGGACATACCCTCGATGGAAGTCCTGCGCGGACTTGTCGCGCAGATGGATCTGGAAGACATGCCTGATGAGACGCTCAACACGATTCTAGTCAAGGCTTGTCAGTATTTGGCAACGCGCAAACGAGTGCCACTTCCGGTATTCCAAGCAAAGCTCAAGATTGCGCCAGTGGTGTCAATTGAGCTCGTGACCGTCTATCGGAAGACTTGGGGAGAGCCAGAATTCCTCATGTGGCAGCGACCAACAAACGATCTGGATTTCCCCGGACAATGGCACTGCGCGGGGACAACGCTTCTGAATCAGGAAACGGTTGCAGAGAAATTTGCTGCTTTGGGAGCTGCAGATGAAACGGACCTACCAGTGGCCGACTCCTCACTCAGATTCGCAGGTTGGGTTAACATGCCTAAGGAAATGCGTGCTCATTATGCATCACCTGTGTTTGTGCGACACCTAACCAGCAAACCCGAAGAAGCGAGAGGAACCTGGATTACAGAAGGAAATCTCCGTAACTATAGCCTGGTCGCAAGCCATCGGGATGCTATAATTCCAATGGCGCTTCGCATGATTTCATTGGGGACCGGAGCCCTTCCTTGTTGGACGGAGTACGTTCCTGGACAACCTTTCGTGGCAAAATTTTAACCGGCTGATGCATCAGGTCGGTTTTTTTATCGCAATAAAAAAACCGCCGAAACATCAGCGGGGGCCTAAGAGATCCCGCATGAAAGCCTCAAGCTCTTGGACCAGACGCGGCTCATCCTGTAGATACTCTCCCCGTTTCCGATATGATTCCACTAGCTTCACGGCCTGGGCGTTGGCTCTTTGCATCACAGGAACGTTTTCGGCTCGACAGATAAGACCGTAGCCGTTCCTCGTGGCAATATAAGCCACCTGTTCGGGATGGTCGAAAAAATCGATCATTGCCTGGTGGTCTGCCTCGGGCGGAACGCGCAAAAAGCTAAAAGGCTCAGGCAAGTCGTCGGCAACCCATTTGCTGGGTGGGGTAAAATCATTCCGTCCAATCGCTTGAGTTCGCTCGCCGGTTTCGACATCAACCAGTCTCTGACAGAGCATCAGTCCGTCGACGTGCCCAATGAGCCCAGCTACTCGGTCCACAGTCAGACGAGTGTCCCAGTCTACGAAAGCATCTGATCGTCGGTAATACATACGATGACTACCAGGGGGACGCTTCCCGCCCGGGCCGACGATTTCCATACGGCGATTCTGCGCATCGATGCTGACGCGTAACAAGACGTGCCAGTCGTCTCGCACGTACAACTGGCAAGTGCGGGGAGCTGATGAGAGTATAGCTCCGAATTTCATCACCAAATCGTGCAGGTCAGCCAAAAAAGCAGATCCGATACCCAACAGATCCTCAGGCACTTCTACGGGCTCATAGAGTCTCAGAGTTTCCTCGGGAATTATTCGTTTTGGTTTGTACATCACTCCTCCTACCGTTTTGAAACTGCATGTTATCCGAAATGAGACCAAAAGTCAAGTATATGGGATCCGTGCCCTAGTCTTGACTGCCCTCTCTGTTTTTAGTATAGTACTTTGTTCTACTCAAGGAGGTTTGAATGTCCTTTACCAGAGTTATTGTGACACAGTGGCAATTCGGGACTGTGAAGAATCAGATGAAGGAGGAAACCTGGCTCGAACGGATTAGGCAGGCTCATCAAATGGCAATAAATGCCAGGGAATATGGTCATGTGGTGGTGGCCACGACCGATGAGATCTCTCGCCCCCATTTCGAAGACACTGGAGCTATCCTGCTCACTACCGATCTTTCCGGTGTTGGACCCCCACGCAGATTGGGCTTTCAGTATGCAGTCGAACTCATCGGCAAAAATCATGGGGCGATTGGCTGGACCGAACCGGAAAAGGCCACACTGCCGCTGAATGTAGAAGAGATCTGCCGGCCGATCGAAGAAGAAAGCGTTGACTTGGTGATACCCTATCTAACGGATGAAGGCATCAGGAGCTACCCCACTCCCCAGATTCCCTGGGAACACCTGGGCAACTACTGGTGTTCGATCATCTTCGGAAGGAAGTTACCCATCTTCAGACGCGATTTCTTCTTCGCCCCGGTATTTTTCTCGCCTCGCGCCGCGCGTTTCTTCACGGAATATCCCGGGGAGTCGAAAATGCCTGATCTGTGGGACAGCATCTTCTGCCCGCGCATGGACGCTTTCTGCTCCGGCGCGCGGATTGCGGAAGTGGAGACAAGGTTCTTCTATCCGCGAGAGCAAGCCGAAGCTGAATCACGTGACTACACGATGCTCGCCAGGCGTGCGGCCGCGCTTAATAATATTATCGGCAGCCTGGTCACTCGCCGTAAATATTGGGAGGCGCGAGGCTTTAATTTCGGACCTCCCGATCTTAAAACGCTCCAGATGCACTCTGCGATGGATTACCCAACGGCTCCTGTTGGATACAAATAATCAGGACCGTTTTTTTATTTCTCGGTTTTCTGCTATACTCAGACGTTACGAAGGAGGAAGTGATGCATCTTGTTTTCTGGATCGGCAACGGTTTTGATCCTCGGGTACCCAACCAGCCGGATGCGTTCTCGCGTGCGTCCTTGCAACAAGCGGTCCAACGATACAGTCACTACAAAATCATCAAGCAAACGGTTTTGTTTCCAATCATCCAATCGTTAGTCAGGGGCCCTACAGGACTTGTCTGGCATCAGGTGATGACAGCGGCTGCATCAGCACAAGGAGTAGCAACATCAGATATGCCACTCACCCGGCCTACATTGAATGCTCTAACTGATGCTGAGGCGATGATCGAATTCGCCCAAGAGTATCCCGACTCGGAGATTCATATTTTCGTGTATGCGGGAGGAGCGGTCGCGCTGTATCTGGGTGAGACCTATCGAGCTGTTGCCAGGCATTTCTACGGGCAAGAATTCGATTTTGAGCTCTATTACCCTGCCATATCTGTTCCAGATCTGAAGAGCCAGATCCTGTACTTTTGTTTGTGGGGCGTGACGCAGCTCATCTCCTGGAATTCTTGGCTGTTTCTCAAATGGTATAACTTCCGCGACTCCACGGACAGAAAACGGCTTGAACGGTTTCGCCGGACCGTCAGTTAACACTTGCGCCTTGCGGGTGTTTTTTATTTCTCTGTTTTTGTTTCTTTGCTCATCCAGCCGCGGTAATCATTGAGAATCTCGCGGCGAAAAAACTTCGGCCGATTTTTGACTTCCTCAAAAATCCTAGCGATATATTCGCCTATAATCGACAACGCCAACAGCTGCACTGAACCTAGGAATAGAATGGCGATCAATAGGGTCATGAACCCGCGCGGCGGCGGAAGGAAAAACGACAAGATAACGTAGAAAAGAATTGCCAGTGCGGCAAGTGCGGTGACAATCCCAGCCAGATATGAAATCCACTCCAAGGGCGCGTAAGAGAAGGAAAAAATGCCGATCTTGGCCCAACGGACATTGCCCAGGAAAGTCAGATTGGTCTGGCCTGAGAAGCGCTCCAGCCGCTTGTAGGGAATGCCGGTGCTTTTGTAGCCCGTCCACGAGCGCATGCCGCGGATGAATCGCCCCTGCTCGGGCATGCTATTGAGGGCATCGATCGCCTTGCGATCCAACAGAGCAAAGTCGCTCGCATGAAGCGGCATCTTGATGTAAGACAGCTTGGCAAAAAGCTTATAGAAAAGGTTATAGAAAAATTTTCGTACAAGTGAGCCTTCTCGTTCCACTCGTTCACCGTAGACGATATCATAACCTTGGAGCCATTTCTCCACGAGTTGCGGGAACATTTCCGGCGGATCCTGGATGTCACCATCGAGAGTGATTGCCGCCTTCCCTGAGCAGTATTCGAGTCCTGAAGTATATGCGTTCTGTCCCCCGAAATTCCGAGTGTGGGTTATCACGACGACCCGCTTGTCGCGCCCGGCCAATGCCGCAAGCTTGTCATAAGCATTGTCAGGAGAAGCGTCGTTGACGTACACAAGCTCCCAATTCGGCGTAATCTGTCCCATGGCACCGGTGACCCGACGATACATCTCGTCCACCGATCCGCCGTCGTTGTAGCAGATCACCACTACTGAAATTTTTTTATCAGTCATCATACTCTTCAATTTATCTCTTGCGACTTATCTCTTGCTTCTTCTTCCAAGGGCTTCACTATCATATTGGAATAAAATTCCTCGCGGGGTAATAGAGGCAGCATATCCTCAATAGGCTTGCTGATATACCGATCGCCAATTTTGACAGCCCCAAGCTTGGGGATGAGTTTCTGATCTTCCGCGAGCCGTACGTCAATCAGTATGGGCCCGGGTGTTGCGAGCGCCTGGGCAAGCTTCTCCTGCAGTTCCTGATGAGAATCAATTCTGATTGCCGGGATGCCATAAGCTTGAGCGACCTTCGGAAAATCGGGAGCAGTATATCCACTCTCGGCAGATGTACCAATATACCTGCCCTGAAAATAGATCTCCTGAAACTGCTTAATAATTCCGTAGGATCGGTTATTCAAAATAAACATCTTAATCGGCAGTTGGTTATGCATAACAGTTTGCAGCTCCTGGATATTCATCTGGAATCCGCCGTCGCCGTCTATGCAGACAATGTCTTGTCCTGGACGGGCGAAAGAGGCTCCGATCGAAGCTGGCAATGCGTAGCCCATAGGCGAATTGCCGAATGCGGAGAATAGCTCCTGCCGGGGCTTCATCTCAAATGCCTGCATGGTCCAAGTCAGGTTACCCCCTTGGTCAGGAATAATGATGGCTCCTTCGGGGAGCGCATCAGAGAGGGTCTTGATGAAAACATAAGCGTTCACTGAGCCTGTCTGCTGATGATATTCTGGCTGCACAACCGGATACTGCGCCTTCCAGCCCATCGTACGAGCGATCCAAGAGACGCGGCTGGGTAGGGGTGTATTTCCAAGTTTACGGTTGAGTGCGGCAAGCACATCCCGAACATCAGCGTGCACCGGCAGATCGGCCTTCACCCACCGTTTATCGAGTTCGCCGCGATCAATATCGACGACAATCTTGTATGCTTCTCGGGCAAATGTGGCCGGTTGGCCGCCGGTCTGGCGCGAGTCGAGGCGGGAACCAAGACTAAGGATCACGTCAGCGTTCTGGACCGTAAAATTCGCGGCTCTAGAGCCATACACGCCATACTGTCCGACATAGAGCGGGTGCGTAAAGGGAAGTAAATCCAGGGCGCTCCACGTGCTGACGACGGGTGCCTGAAACCTTTGGAGCAGGTCAAAAAAATCCTTGTGCGCCGAACCGATTTTGATGCCAGCGCCGGCGATAATAACCGGTCGCTGAGCAGATCGTATTCGTGAGATAATCTCGTCTGAGATCTCCTCTGCTAGGACTGGCTTACCGGTAACTTCTCGCGGGTCGAATCCGACAAGCCCTTGGGGATCAATCTCGGCATGCTGAACATTCATAGGAATATCTAGCCACACTGGCCCGGGCCGGCCGGTACGCGCGAGATAGACCGACTTTTCCAGGTGATACCGGATCGTCTGCGGGTCCGTCACCATGAATGAATATTTTGTTATTGTACTGACCATCCGAGCCACTTCCGTTTCTTGAAATCCAAGCTGACGGATTTTTCTGTCTCCCTTGGTTTCCCAGGCATTCACTTGACCGGAGAGGAATAGGCACGGGACTGAATCAAAATATGCGCAACAAACACCGGTGATCAGGTTCGTCGCGCCCGGACCGGAAGTAACGACTGCCGCACCAATATTACGCGTCATGCGGGAATAAGCATCCACCGCCATCGCCGCGGCCTGCTCGTGCTGCATGCATACGTATTTGATATTCGGATTGCGCCCGATAGAATCCACAATGTGTGCGCAAACACCGCCAATGACTAGGAACACATGGCGGACCTTCTGCTCTACTAGGAACTGGGCGAGATAGTCGCTAAGTTTCATATTAAAATGCTGCGTTATTTTTCGTGTCGCAGCAAAGTGATGATGCGTTCAAATGATTGATTAACCTCGTTACGGAGTTGTTCAACAGCTTTAATGTTTGCTTGCTTCAAATATTCTTCAAACGTCTGCATCACGTACGCCAGCATGTCGTCCGTCATGCCATGATGACAGCCAATGAGGAAACTGCGCTTCATGATATAGTCCGAATTTGTCAGTTCTCCGTACACTCGGCGGGGTATATCCTTAAAAGCGGGGTGGTGGAGAATATTGCCGGCGAATAACGGCCGGGTCTGAATCTTGTGTTGTTCCAGATACATGATCAGATCTTTTCGAACAATCGGGGAATCGGGCTTCAGGGTCAGAGGAAAAGCAAGCATATAAGCTTCAGCCTCTGGATGGATCTGTGGAATGATAAAATGCTGGTCGAAGCGTGAGAAAAAGGCAACAAGCTTCTTGAAATTTTCGCTTCTGACCCGATTGAATGTGGGGAGCTTCTTGAGCTGCTCGAGGGCGAATGCTGCCTGGATCTCGACAGGTTTGAAATTATAGGCCTGCTTCACATACACCGACTTGGCGTCGAAATCCGTGCCATCAATCTGCGCATCGAACCGCTGGGTCAGGTGTTCATCCTCTGATGTCGGCATCGCGCGGCCCCAGTCAGTCAAGATTCGCGCCTCCTCAATGAGTTTCGGATCATTGACCATCAACATCCCGCCTGCGCCCGCGGCGGTCATATTGTGTGCGGCATAAAAGCTCGTAGTGGTTATATCCGAATATTCACCGGTGGGGCGGCCGGCAAATTTGCAGCCGATTGTGTCGCAAGCGTCTTCGATGAAGAGGAGATGATGGCGGTCGCAGATTGCCCGAAGTCGCCGCATATCATTCACGTTCCCAACAAGGTGGGAGATAAAGATCGCGCGGGTTTGAGGGGCAATCGCCTGTTCCACCAAATCAAGATCAATATTGTATGATCCAAACTTGGAATCGACAAATACGGGAACCAGACCCTTATTCAATATCGGAGTCAGGGTCGCAGGAAAGGTGCAGGCCTGGGTAATCACTTCTGATCCGGCCGGAAGGTGTGCAACCTCCATGGCTAGGGTGTTAGCGGAAGTGCCCGAATTTACAAAAAGACCAAACCTTTTCCCGAAAAGCTGGGCCACTTTCTGTTCGAATTCCTCGGTGTATTTCCCCGGGCCAAGCCAGCCTTCATTCAGCGCCGCGACAACGGCGTTGATCTCTTCTGCGCCAAACACGGCCTTGGTGTAGAGGACTCTGTCGATACCGGGTCTAAATTGCTGTTCCATGCTTTAAAAAGTTACAAAAGCCAAATTATTCTAACATAGAGTGCGTACTCAAACAATAGCTTGATGTTTATTATATTATACTGATTTCGTCGCATTCTGGAGGAACTCCAAGGTGCCCTGGTCTACTTTGCGACGGGTAAAAACCACACCGGACAAGTCTTTCTCGCGCAGAGCTTCTTGTTCGCCCACATACACAAGTTGCCCTGGGAGACCGAGGCGTTTCAGCTCTTCATACATCTCATAATCCGATTCGCTGTCGCCGAAGGCCAAGTATTGGGTTGGTCGCACGCCTCTCGTCCTAAGTGCTTCTACAAACTGCCGTACCCCGAGTGCCTTGCCGACATTTTTATTCTGCACATCGGTCGCTATCCTTGAAGGATCAATGCGAAAGCTGCTTTCCAGATGATGATGACTCAAAAGACGCTGCAATTCTACGACCAATGCGCGTTGTGCTTCCTGAAATTCCTCGAAGGATCGCCCGTGCATCTGATCTTTCGGCAAAAGTTCTACACTTACCATGGTTTGTTTCGTTTCATCATAGAACATGGTTTCAGAAAATGGCGGCTTGGCTGCCAATGCCCGGATTTCGTCTTTTAAATCTTCAGGAGCTCGAATATTTCTATCTACGTACGTTTCTTGTTTTCCATCGAGGTCATACGAAATCCATACGCCACCTTTTTCTACAATCCCAAAGATATTTTGCAAAATATGGGCATCGGCAATTTTCTTTTCCAAAGGTTTAAGTATCACTCGGTTTACAAACTCCAGCGAGCGGCCAGTGTTGAGCGCGACCGGCTCTTGCCGCTCAAGCCTCTTGATCAGCTCATCAAACAAAGCGGGGTGAGTGACTTTCTTCTCAAGAGGGTCGGTCAGTACTCCATCGATATCAAATAGCCAAGCAGTCTGTGGTTGTCCTTTCTCGATTTTTGGTCTATTTGGACGCTCGTTTTGTTCATTCATAAAGAAAAATCTTGGCTTTCATCGTACGCCGGGTAAAATATTGATCTTATTTGCGCACCTTCTTCAACAGCCTCGTAACCGTAGAAAACCAAAGGTCAGGTAAAAATAATGTGCAGCGCAAGAGCAGGGTGGAAAGGAACGGAAAAAAATAGGATTTGCCGCCAGACGCGATCACGCGACGAATAAATCTGGCAGCTGAAGAAGTTTGGGGAACAAGAAAATTTAGTCTACCGCTCCAAAGCCTGGTGTCCACCGGTCCGAAATGAATAGTCGAGAACAGAACCGGGGTATGCGCGAAATTTAATCTCAATCCGCGAAAGGCCATGGAAAGCGCGGCTTTGCTCGCGGGGTATGATACGCTCGAGTACCCCGGACGCAACGCTGAGGTTGATGAGATTGCGATAAAATGTCCGAAACCTCGTCTCAGAAACAATGGCAGAAACTGCTCGACCCAGAATAGAGCGCCATCGACATTTATGGCAAAAGTCTTCTGAAACGCTTCCCTGTCCAGCCCTTCGCCCACATCTTTTTCGTACACGGCAGCGTTCAGCACGACCACGTCAGGAACAAACCCGTTCTGGGCCATGTCCGCTAGTACCGCGCGACAAGCTTGCGGAT
>Ga0155012_121_pt3 | contig 28532 bp, 22 predicted proteins | sample RifCSPhighO2_01_FD_105980 | JGI IMG/M metagenome (GOLD analysis project Ga0155012, IMG submission 105980) | Candidatus Doudnabacteria bacterium RIFCSPHIGHO2_01_FULL_50_11 | reverse complement strand
CGCAGATGGCCGAGCTTTTTAGCAAGGATCTACACACGGTGAACGAGCACATTAAGAATATCTATAAAGAAGCTGAATTGAACCAAAATCAAACTATCCGGAAATTCCGGATAGTTCAAACCGAGGGCAACAAACAGGTTACCCGTGACGTGAACTATTATAATCTCGACATGATCATTTCAGTAGGCTATCGGGTTAATTCCAAGCGCGGTACGCAGTTTAGAATCTGGGCCACACGACAACTCCGCAACTACGTCTTCAAAGGGTATGCACTCAATGAGCGCAGGCTAAAAGAAAATCAGGATATCAAGCTGAGAGAACTGGAAACTGCGCATAGATTGATTCAGCAAGCTTTGGAGTCAAAGCGATCGGAAGGATATGAGCGCGAGCTTTTACGGATTATCACGGATTACGCCGAAACTTGGTTTGTATTACTATGTTATGATGAGAAGAAATTGGAAATAGAGGACGTTAGTACGCGCCGGTCAACACCACTTGATTACGAAGAGACCAAGAAGAATATCAAGCAGTTTAAAAATCGGCTGCTCGCACAGAAACAGGCAACCGAACTTTTCGGAACCGAGGTTGGCAGCAAACTGCAATCGGCTCTTGGCAGTATTGATCAGACATTTGAAGGCAAGCCCGTCTATTCGAGTATCGAGGAAAAAGCAGCGCACTTATTTTATTTCGTGATCAAAGATCATCCTTTCGTGGATGGCAATAAAAGGATCGGTTCGCTCCTACTGCTTCTATACCTGATTGAGAATCATATTTTCTACAACCGTCGGGGCGAGCGGAAGATCAATGACAGCGCCCTTGTTGCACTGGCGCTTCTCGTCGCCGAAAGCAAGCCAGAACAAAAAACCGCCATGGTCAAGCTTATTGTAAATCTGATCAATAAGAAATAACTTTTCTCAAACACAATAAATCCCTCTGGTACGAGGGATTTATTATTTTGTGAGGTTTTTTACGGCCGCGGCCATTCGTGCTTTCAGTCGGGAAGCTTTGTTGTGGTGTACCTGGTTCTTCTTGACTGCCTTGTCGATGAGTGAGGAGGCTGTACTCATGGCTTTCTCAGCTTCCGCTCGAGCTCCTTTGACGATGAGCTTGCGGAAATCTCGGAGGGCTTTCTTGTATTTTTCCAAGGTCTTAAGATTGGTCTGCCGTCTTTTCAGAGACTGCCGCATGGCCTTGATTGCCGATTTCGTTGTAGGCATTGTTCAGTTGGTAGTTACTGGTTTGTAGTTGATAGTAAAACGTGACACGTGGAGTTAGGATACCAGCATTTTTTATTTTTGACAAGGGTTCAGATCCGATGTCGCTTCTTGCTCTTGAGTAACCGCAGCCGCGAGATCTGGTCTCGTAATTTGGCCGCCCGTTCAAATTCTAAGTTTTTTGCGGCCAGATCCATCTGGTCGCGCAACTCTTCCAGAAGGTAGGCTTGTTGTCCACGGTCAAGCTTGGCAAAATTTTCTGCGATTTCAGCCGGTTGCTCTTCTTCTTTCTTCTTCATTCCAGCAAGGCGGGATTCTGAGATGGCTTTAGTGATTCCTTGTGGTGTGATGTGGTGTTTGCGATTGTATGCTTCTTGTATGGTACGCCGCCGGGCAGTCTCTTCCAGCGCTATTTTCATCGAGCCGGTTACCCTGTCGGCGTACATGATGATGTACCCTTCCAAATGTCGTGCCGCCCGGCCCATTAATTGGATGAGTGAAGTATCGCTTCTCAGGAACCCTTCCTTGTCGGCATCGAGGACGCAGACGAGAGAAACTTCAGGCAGGTCAAGGCCTTCCCGGAGCAGGTTGACTCCGATCAGCACGTCATACGCGCCCGTGCGGAGGTCGCGGAGAATTTCCAAACGCTCGAGCGTTTGGATATCAGAATGCAGATAGGTGACCTTGATGCCCAGTTCCGCCAGGTGTTCAGATAGCTCTTCTGCCATTCGTTTCGTCAGAGTAGTAACAAGGACTCGTTGGCCCTTCTTGATTCTTTTCTGGGCCTCGGAGACGACATCGGCGACTTGCCCTTTTGTCGGTCGTACTTCAACCAAAGGATCCAGAAGCCCGGTCGGTCGAATGATCTGTTCGATGATGTGCGGCTTGGAAACAGAGAGCTCATATGGGCCAGGCGTTGCGGAAACGAAAATCGTCTGTCCGACTTTTTTCCAGAATTCATCTATCCGCAGCGGCCGATTGTCGAATGCCGAAGGCAAGCGGAAACCATAATCGATGAGTACTTGCTTGCGCGCTCTGTCACCCTCATGCATGCCCCGCAGCTGCGGCACGGTCATGTGTGACTCATCGATAAACAGGAGAAAATCGTCGGGAAAATAGTCTATTAGGGTTGAGGGTGGCGTCCCGGGGGGCCGAAAATCCAAGTGCCGGGAATAATTTTCTACTCCATTGACATAGCCGGCCTCAAACATCATCTCGACATCGAAGTTCGTTCGTTGCTCCAATCTTTGAGCTTCCACCAATTTGCCGGCGGCCTCAAATTCTCGCTTGCGTTGATCGAGTTCGGCGCGAATATTCTCTATTGCCCGCAACATTTTCTCTCGGGGGGTGATAAAATGTTTTGCCGGGAACAAGTGGTATGATGGCAGATCTTCCAGGATTTCACCGGTGAGCAGATCATATATTTCTATTTTCTCCACAATGTCCCCGTCGAAGGCGACTCGTACGACCCGGTCTGTATCAGCCGGAACGATCTCTACGATCTCGCCCCGTACGCGGAAAGTGCCTCGACGCAAGTCAATGTCATTGCGGCTGTATTGCAGGTCAACCATCCGCCGTAAAAGCTTATCGCGCTTAAGGGGTCGGCCGCGTTCAAGCTCAATCGACAGTTCCAGATAATCGCCCGGATTACCCAGCCCGTAGATGCAAGAAACAGACGCAACAATCAATACATCTCGGCGGGTCAAGAGTGCCGTTGTGGCTGCATTGCGCAGCCGGTCAATCTCTTCGTTGATTTCCGTCTCCTTCTCAATGTAGGTGTCACTTCTTGGTATATAAGCTTCCGGCTGATAATAATCATAGTAGGAGACGAAATAGTGGACAGCATGATTGGGGAAGAAATCCTGGAATTCCGAAGCGAGTTGGGCAGCCAGGGTTTTATTGTGTGATATGATGAGCGTCGGCCTTTGGACTTGCGCTACGACATTGGCCATGGTGAAAGTCTTGCCCGAACCAGTCACGCCGAGCAAGGTCTGGCGGGCAATGTTGGACTTGAGGTTTGCCACGAGCTTCTTGATCGCAGCAGGTTGGTCACCGGTAGGTTTGAATTTAGAAATCAGTTTAAATTTGTTCATACAGAGTGTATCTTATCAGGGGCCACCCATTACTGACTAGCAGGAGCAGTTTTCTTTCGTTTTTTTATAGTGACCAACGTGATACAATAAGTGCATGATAGGATATATCAAAGGCATGGTTATTAGCAAGAGCGGCCAGTCCCTTATCGTGAATACCGCTGGCGTAGGGTACAAGGTGAACGCACCGAGCGCCATGGTATTGAAGCTGAAAATAGGAGCGGAAGCTGAATTTTACATTCATACTTATGTGCGCGAAGATCAGCTTTCCCTGTATGGATTTCTTAAGCAGGATGACTTGGAGCTTTTTGAAATGCTCATTTCCGTCTCCGGGGTGGGACCGAAAGTTGCGCTCTCGGTGATGTCTGCAGTCGCCAGCGAACATATACGATCGGCCATCGCTTCTGGAGACGCCGCGGCATTTATCAAGGTTTCCGGCGTGGGCAGAAAAACCGCCGAGAGGCTTATCGTCGAGCTTCGGGAGAAAATCGGCGAGTTGGGCGGCAGTATTAGTATTAAGGGCTCCAAAGATTTTTCAGAAAGCCTGGACGCCTTGGTTGCACTAGGGTACTCAGGGCAAGAAGCGAGAGAGGCGCTCAAGCGGGTTCCACCCGGACTTTCAGATAGCAACCAGATGATAAAGGCCGCTTTGAAAATTATGGGTGGCAGATAGAATGCAGATTATAGAAGCGCGCGATCAGAAATCATATACGGATTTCATTCTCACACGGGGAGCATCGCTACTACAGTCGTGGGAATGGGGCGAGTTCCAACGCCGGTTGAATCGGAGGGTCTGGCGGGTTTTTTTGACTTCCAACACTGGTAATCCTCTGCTCGCTGCCCAAGTTGTGCGAATGCCGCTTCCTAGAGGCAGGTCGTATTTCTATTGCCCCAGGGGTCCGGTCGTCGCGCCTTCAGCGCATGGGCAGAAAATTTGGCGATTGTTTCTTGATAAGTTAGAAGATTTTATTTTAGTGGAGAAGCCAATTTTCTTGAGAGTGGATCCACCTGAAACAGAATTCACGGGGAAGTTCAAACTGGAAGAAATGGGTTTCAGAAAACTTAGCTGGGAAATACAACCCAAGAATACTTTGCTTCTGGATCTGCATATGGCCGAGGAGCAGCTGCTGCACCAAATGAAGCCCAAAACACGCTATAATATCCACCTGTCTACCCGCAAGGGAGTGGTAGTAGAAGAGCTTCCAGATGCTAAGAAGATGCGGGTATTCTGGGAACTCATGAGGGAGACGACTGAGCGCGATGGTTTCTCCCCTCATCCCTATCTATATTATGTCAATCTTCTGGAATCTTTGGGTCCTCGCGGTATGGCTGAATTGTTTATTGCATCATATCACCGTCGGCCCCTCGCTGCTGCGATCGTGACATACTTTGGATCTTGCGCGACATATTTGCACGGGGCATCTTCTGATAATATTCGCGGCGCGATGGCGCCGCACCTTATTCAGTGGGCGGCAATTCGAGCCGCCAAGCAACACGGGATGCACTGGTACGACCTTGGTGGCATCGCGCCCGAGGGGGCCCGGTCTCATCCATGGAGTGGAATTACCCGATTTAAAAAAGGATTTGGGGGCCGGGAAGTGGCCTATGTAGGCGCATATGATTTACTCTATGATGCCTGGTGGTACCGGCTCTATCGATTGGGTCGTTGGGCAAATCGCATCCGTGGGAAAAAATCTGCCTGATCAAAACACAGCATGGTGAAGTCTCTGGTTGAACAATTTATTCCCCTATGGGCTCTGAGCGCCTATCATAAGGCCCTCTCTTTTCTGGCTGCCAAGTGGTACAGAAGCCCTTCAAAAAAACTAGTCGTCATAGGTGTTACCGGAACTAATGGCAAATCTACCACGGTCAACCTGATCGCCGCGATCTTGCGCGATACCGGCGACAGGGTGGGGTTTACTTCAACGGTGAACTATAGCGCCGGGGGAGAGGTGCAACTCAATAAGAAAAAAATGACCATGCCCGGACGTTTTGCTCTCCAGCGAATGCTGCAAGAGATGGTCCAGAACGGGTGCCGCTATGCGATTGTTGAATCTTCGTCAGAGGGAGTGCTTCAATACCGGCACTTGAATATTCATTATGATGCTATGGTAATCACCAATATAGCGCCGGAACACTTGGAGCGCCATGGCGGATTTGAAAATTACAAACAAGCGAAATTGGAATACTTTCGGCTACTGGAACGTCTGCCGAATAAAATTCTACAAGGCAAGAAAATCACCAAGTCGATTGTGGTGAACGGCAACGATGAATACGCGCGCGACTTTTTGAATTTCAAGGTAGATAAAAAAATTGTTTTTGGCATTACCGCCGTCCGCCACGGTAATCGTTCCGAGAAAATACTAGCGGAGCAGACTGGATCAGATGCCCAAGGTAGCCGTTTCACCATAGCCGGTATCCGTTTTGAATCTCAGCTTTCGGGCACGTTCAATATTGAAAATTGTTTGGCGGCCATTGCCGCCGCGAGAACTCAAGGAGTCGGGCTTGAGACCTCCCGCCGAGTCCTTCAAAAAGTCGCGGGCATCCCAGGCAGGCTAGAATCAATCAAGGAAGGCCAGCCATTTTCAGTAATAGTTGATTATGCTTACGAGCCCAATGCCCTCAAAGCACTCTACGAGACAGTGAAATCATGGCCCCGCAGGAGAGTCATACAAGTTTTGGGAGGCACTGGCGGTGGGAGGGATGTTGCCCGACGGCCAGTTTTAGGCCAAATGGCAAGTGCGAATGCTGATATAGTGATTGTGACCACCGATGACCCATACGATGATGATCCAAGGCAAATAATGGAAGAGGTGGCTTCTGGTGCGCAAGAAGTCGGGAAGATAGAGGGTGAAGATTTGTTCAGAATCCTTGACCGTAGGCAAGCGATAAAAAAAGCCATCAATATGGCCAGAAGAGACGACTTGGTCCTTATTACCGGTAAGGGAGCTGAGCAGACAATGGCAACTGCAAACGGCAGATACATTCCCTGGGACGATCGGAAAGTCGTGCGACAGGAACTGAAAAGTTTGCTACAGGATGCGGGTCAGCAAAAGAGTTAGAAGAATTCCCAGCAATAATCCGACTAGAACCTCACTTACCGTGTGTCCAACTTTCTCCGAAATCACGGGGTAGGAAGACTGGACAGCAGGAGACAATCCCGCCCGGACGTGATTGAGTAGCTTTGATTGAATTTGGATGATGTTTCTGAGTCTTAATGCGTCGTGCACGATAAAGACAGCGATTATTACACAAATCGCAAAAAGAGGAGATCCCCATCCTTCCGACAAACCGATTGATGTAGAGAGCGATGCAATAGACGCTGCGTGCGAAGACGGCATACCACCATAATCAAAAAGGTTTACCCAGCGAAATTTCTTTCCAGAATCTCGACGTGTGGCGAGCTTCCCCAACTGGGCGCACAGCCATACAATTGCAGTAATAAGAACGATGTTCATGCGGTTATTGTAGCCTAAAAATATGAAGCAGCGCCATCTATTATTTATCAACACGCTCAGCCCTGACAAATCCCGGCTAGCAATAGTATGTGCCGAGGGTGCGGTGGACGAAGTTTTCCCTGCAGGCAGGGGCAGATCAGAAACTATAGAATCTTCTCTATTGGTCCTGTTGCGCAGAGCCGGGGTTTCCCTAAAGCAAATCTATTGTGTCATTGTCGCAGTAGGAGAAGGGTCGTTTACTGGCCAGCGCACGGGTCTTGCCGTTGCTCGCGCCCTCGGTTTTTCGCTTGGAATTCCATCAGTCAGTATTGTTACCGAAAAGATACCTCGTGATCTTACTGAATTACTCAGCATCATGTCATCTCATAAAAACGAGGCTAAACCACGGTATGGCGGACCTCCTCATATTACTTTTCCTAAAGTCATTAAAAAAATAGCGAAAATTAAGCGAAAGTTGCAAAAAATTGTATAAAGACACATTTTTATATTATTGGCAACTTGACAAATTTGCAACGGGGAATACAATTGATTTATGCATAACACCGTTTGAGGTAGCCAATAATTTGGCCCTTTTTGTGTATTACACGGGGTCTTGTTTTGATGTCAGCAAAACAGCACAACAGTTTCGAAAATTTAATACCAGCAGCGTCTCGAATCACTTCTATACAGAAGAGTGAGCGCTCAAAGCGGAAATCTTTTTCCAAAACCCACGAAATTTTGCCTTTGGGAGATCTTATTGAGATTCAAACCCAATCCTATCGCTGGTTTTTCGAGCAAGGGTTGAAAGAGCTTTTCGAGGAGCTCGGCACCACTCAGGATTTTACCGGCAAGACCCTCGAGCTCACATTTGGTGACCATTATCTAGACAAGCCCAAGCACACCGAGAAAACCGCTCGCGAGCGAAATACAACTTACGAGGCGCCCCTTTACGTAGCGGTTAAGCTTGTTAACAAAGTGACCGGCAAAACAAAAACCCAGGATGTATATCTGGGAGATTTTCCATTGATGACTAATAGGGGCACTTTTGTGATCAATGGTGTTGAGCGCGTCGTAGTGTCGCAGCTTATAAAGTCACCGGGCGTCTTCTTCTCGTCAGAGAATGTTCGAGGACGCAATCTATTCGGTTCCAAGGTGATACCCAACCGAGGAGCCTGGCTTGAGCTCGATACTGATCTTAACGGCGCGATCGGAGTGAAGATCGATCGCAAGCGCCGCGTTCCGGTTTCAGCCTTGCTTCGCGTGTTTGGCTTCAGTTCAAACGAAGAAATTCTTGAGGCATTCCGTGACGTGGACACGAATCCCGATACGCGATATATGCAAGCAACACTTGACAAGGATCCTTCAAAGTCAGCCGACGAAGGATTTATAGAGGTTTACCGTCGTATTCGCCCGGGCGATTTGGCCACAACTGATAATGCCCGCTCCTTGATAACGGCCATGTTTTTCAATTTCCAGCGCTACGACCTATCCGAAGTCGGCCGATTTAAATTCAATCAGCGCTTGGGCATCCGCGGCCGGGAAGATCGGATTCTTACAAAAGAAGATCTGGCCGAAGTGATCAAAGAAATCATTCGACTCAACAATACTCAGGGACAACCAGACGACATTGACCACCTGGCCAACCGTCGGATCCGAGCGGTGGGCGAACTGATCCAAGCCAAATTCCGGATTGGATTGGCACGCATGGTAAGAATTGCTCGCGACCGGATGAGCTTGGCCGATCTTGAGATGGTCACCCCAGCGCAACTTATTCATGTTCGTCCGATTGTCGCGGTCATCCAGGAATTTTTTTCCTCCTCACAGCTCTCTCAATTCATGGATCAGACCAATCCTCTGGCTGAGCTTGAACACAAGCGTCGCCTCTCGGCTATGGGCCCGGGAGGCTTATCCCGCGAGCGCGCCGGATTTGAAGTCCGTGACGTACACCGCTCACACTACGGACGTCTTTGTCCGATTACCACACCCGAAGGGCCCAATATCGGTTTGGTGGCTCATTTATCGTGCTATGCCAAGCTGAATAAATATGGTTTTCTTGAAACACCATATCGGAAGGTGCTCAAATATGCCGAGAACAAGACGGACAAGCTCAAGGGACGGATTCTTCTGGAAGATGTATTGGATCCCGCCACGCAAGACGTAATCGCTCGCGCGGGAGAAAAATTAACCGCCGAATCCGCATCGAATATTGCGCATAAAGTGAAAATAGACAAGATTCGCATCAAATCATTTGCCTCCCAAGAAATAGAGTATTTGGATGGTTTCGCAGAAGAGCACGCTATTATAGGACCCGCTACAATTCCTCTGGACGAACAAGGGTACTTTGCCGAAGAGCGCGCTTCAGTTCGGGTACGTGGAGTACCCACGATCGCCGCTACGAACGATATTGACTATCTCGACGTTTCCCCCAAGCAGATTATCAGCATTACAACGTCTTTGATTCCATTTCTGGAGCATGATGACGCAAACCGGGCTCTCATGGGTTCGAATATGCAGCGTCAAGCAGTCTCTTGTATCAAGCCGGAAGCGCCCATTGTTGGCACCGGGGTCGAAGAGAAGGCAGCATTTGATTCGGGACAGGTAATCATTTGCGAATCGGATGGCGTGGTTGCTTCAGTAACCGGTGAGAAGATAGTGGTCTTAGATGATAAAGGGCAGAAGCACGAGTATTTATTGAAAAAGTTTTTGCGTTCCAACACTTCGACCTGCATCAATCAGCGGTCCTTGGTGTCGCGGGGCGATCGCGTTTTACGCGGTCAAGCATTGGCGGATGGCGCCGCGACGGAACGGGGCGAACTGGCGCTCGGGCAAAATCTGCTTGTTGCTTTTATGTCTTGGGAGGGCGGCAACTACGAAGACGCCATCCTGCTTTCCAGTCGCGTAGTGGAAGATGATCGTTTTTCCTCAATCCACATAGAAGATTTCAAGATTGATGTGCGCGATACCAAACTTGGACCCGAGATCGTTACTCGTGACATCCCGAACGTCGGCGAAGACAAGCTGAAGGATCTCGACGAGAATGGGATTGTGCGCATCGGCGCACAGGTCCGCGCCGGCGACATCCTGGTAGGCAAGATCACCCCCAAGGGAGAGACCGACCTCACGGCAGAAGAGAAATTATTGCGCGTAATCTTCGGCGAGAAATCCCGCGATGTCAAAGACACTTCTCTGACCCTGCCGCACGGCGAGTATGGCAAGGTCATCGCAATTGAAGAATTTTCCCGCGAGAAGGGCGACAAGTTGCCTACCGGTGTGATCCGTTCGATACAGGTATCGGTAGCGGTCTTACGCAAGGTATCGGTGGGCGATAAAATGGCCGGTCGGCACGGGAATAAGGGGGTCATTTCCCGGGTAATCCCGGTCGAAGACATGCCTTTCACCGCCGAAGGCCAGCCGGTCGATATTATTCTGAATCCACTTGGTATTGTTTCCCGTATGAATCTCGGACAGGTGCTTGAAACCCACCTTGGCATGGCGGCAAAAAAGCTCAACTACAAGGTTATGTCGCCGGCTCTTGATGGGGTTCATGAAGCCGACATCAAGCGAGAACTTGAGAAAGCGGGGCTTCCACAAGACGGTAAGATTACCTTACTTGACGGCAAAACAGGCATTCCTTTTGAAGAGCCGGTGACAGTGGGAGTTATTTATATTATGAAGCTGCACCATTTAGTAGATGACAAGATGCACGCCCGCTCTACCGGGCCCTACTCGCTCATCACCCAGCAACCACTTGGCGGCAAGGCTCAATTCGGCGGCCAGCGATTTGGAGAAATGGAGGTCTGGGCCTTGGAGGGTTATGGTTCCGCCCATACTTTGCAGGAAATGTTGACCATCAAGTCAGATGATGTCATCGGACGGAGCAAGACCTATGAAGCAATTGTTAAAGGTGAACAAATTAGGAAGCCAAATATCCCCGAATCGTTTCGTGTATTGGTCAAAGAACTGCAGTCCTTAGCCTTGGATGTAGAATTGATTGGGGAACGAGATGAATTAATCGATACTTCAGCTGAGGAAATTCACGACCTGACAACCCAGCCGGTTGAAGAGCCGAAATTGGTCTTAGAGTCTCAAGACAAAGGGGACGATTCAACCAAGAAAAAATCCAGGAAGAAAGAAAAAGCGATTGCGAAATAGGCCCCGACAAGTTTGTTACCAAGCATAAACTACTAGCGACACTCGATTTTAATGGCCACGCAAACTTCCGAATTCAAAGCAGTCAAGATCAAGCTCGCCTCACCCGAGATGATTTTACAGTGGTCACACGGCGAAGTGACCAAACCGGAAACGATCAATTATCGTACCCAACGTCCTGAGAAGGACGGTCTTTTTGACGAGAAAATTTTCGGGCCAGTGAAAGACTGGGAGTGCTATTGTGGTAAATACAAGCGCATTCGCTATAAGGGAATTATTTGTGACAAATGCGGGGTTGAGGTGACACGCTCGATCGTTCGTCGCGAGCGCATGGGTCATATCCAGCTTGCCTCTCCTGTCAGTCACATTTGGTTTGTTCGTGGTGTGCCGAGCCGTATAGGATTGATTCTCGACCTGTCGCCCCAAGAGTTGGAGAAGATCATCTATTTCGCCTCCTATATTATCACACAGGTGGATGAGGATGTGCGGACAAAGACATTAGAGCAGATCGAGCGGGAGTTCAAGGCAAAGGTCAAGGAGATTTCCGAACGCTATGATCGACTGTACCAGCAAGCCAAGTCGATGAAGGCTGATCAGAAAAATAAGACCAAAGATCCGGAAGTGATTGCCGCTCAGATTGATACCGAGTTGAATCGATTGCGTGACAACCAGACCGAAGAGGTTTCCCGCTTGGAGAAAATCCGTGACCTGGCTCGCTCGGAAATCAAGTCTATTAAGAAATATCAAATAATTTCGGAACTGACATATCGGGATTATTCTTTAAAGTACGGTCCGGTCTTTCAAGCTGGCATTGGCGCCGAGGCTCTTTACAATCTTATAAAGCAGATAGATTTGGAAGAGTTGCTCCAGCAGCTTCAGGATGAAGTCGCAACCGCGGAAGGCAATACCAAGCGTAAACTACTGAAACGCATCAAGCTTGCTCAGGGAATGATTGTGAATTCACTTCGGCCCGATTGGATGTTCATAACATCGCTGCCGGTTATTCCGCCCGACCTGCGTCCTATGGTGCAACTTGACGGTGGGCGCTTCGCGGCTTCCGATCTCAATGATTTGTATCGGCGGGTCATTAATCGCAATAATCGATTAAAGAAACTTTTGGAAATAGGCGCACCTGAGGTTATCGTGCGAAACGAAAAGCGCATGCTTCAGGAAGCCGTTGATGCGCTTTTAGACAACTCTATTCGCCACGGCAAGGAAGTCACGGCTTCAACTGGACAGAGGCGAAAATTACGCTCGCTAGCGGATATGCTCCGGGGGAAACAGGGCAGATTCCGTCAGAATTTGCTCGGTAAACGCGTCGATTATTCAGGCCGCAGCGTGATTGTAGTTGGCCCGACTCTCAAGCTCAACCAATGCGGCCTCCCGAAGAAGATGGCACTGGAGCTTTTCAAACCCTTCGTAATTTCCAAGCTCATTTCCCGGGAGTATGCGCACAATGTACGCAGCGCCAATAGGCTGATTGAACAAGGCAGGGAAGAGGTTTACGATATTCTTGAAGAAGTGACGAAGTCACGGTATGTCTTGCTCAATCGGGCGCCCACCCTTCACCGTCTCGGCTTCCAAGCTTTTCAACCAGTGCTCATAGAAGGCAAGGCAATTCAGATACATCCTCTCGTTTGTGCCGCATTCAATGCCGACTTCGACGGAGACCAAATGGCCGTGCACGTCCCTCTCACCGATGCTGCGCAAGAAGAGGCAAAGACAATCATGTTGTCCTCAGTAAACCTGCTCAAGCCGGCTTCAGGAGAGCCGGTCATGGCACCCACCAAGGATATGGTTTTGGGTTGTTACTACATTACACACATCAAAGACGGCCTCATGGGCGAGGGCAAGATCTTCTCCGATAAAGAGGAAGCAATCCTCGCATACCAAAGCGGCAAAGCCAAACTCAAGGCGCGTATCAAGGTGCGCCTTAATGGTCAGCTTGTAGAGACTTGCATTGGCCGTATAATAATGAACGAATTGTTGCCGGCTGATTTCGGATTTGTCAACGACGTATTTGATACCAAGCGAATCAAACGACTAATCCGCGAGTTCTATAAGAAGTACGGAGTAGCCGTAACCGCCGACCTGCTAGACGAGATTAAGCGCGTGGGTTTCACTTATGCTACCAAGTCCGGGATTTCCTGGGGCATGGATGACCTGACCGTACCAGACACGAAACAACAGTTAGTCGCCGAAGCCGATTCCCATGTAAATAAAACCTTTCAGGAATTTCAGGAAGGACTGCTTACCGAGCAGGAGCGGTACAATCGAGTAGTCGAGATCTGGGCAGAAGTTCGTGACAAGGTTTCTGCTTCGGTGGCGAAAGGTCTTGATCCGCACGGCATGGTCTCACTCATGGTCGTTTCCGGAGCCCGCGGTTCGATTTCTCAAGTCGCCCAAATGAGCGGCATGAAGGGTCTCGTGGTGAACCCGGCAGGAGAAGTCATTGAGCTCCCCGCGAAAGCGAGTTTTAAGGAAGGCTTGGACGTATTGGAATATTTCATTTCGACCCACGGGTCACGGAAGGGGATGACTGATACCGCATTGCGCACGGCGGATGCCGGATATTTAACTCGCCGTCTTATCGATGTAGCGCAGGACATGGTTGTTAACGCAGAAGACTGCGGCACGAAGGAAGGCCGATGGATCCGCCGGGCAGAGTATGAGAAGCTTAGCAAGGGATTTATGGAAGTCGTATTTGGACGGGTTGCCGCCTCGGATATTATCGATCCGAAGACGAAAGATGTGATCGTTGAGGCAGGCCAACATATTGATGAGCAGATGGCCGACAAGATCGATAAAAGTGGAATGCCAGAGATTTACACTCGTTCAGTGATGCGCTGCCTGTTGCCGCGCGGAATTTGTGAGAAATGCTATGGTTTCGATTTAGGTTTCAATCGAATCGTCAGACTGGGAACAGCAGTTGGCATCGTTGCGGCGCAAGCTATCGGCGAACCTGGTACGCAACTGACTATGCGTACATTTCATACCGGAGGCGTAGCCGGACTAGATATTACCCAGGGTTTGCCTCGGGTTGAAGAGCTTTTTGAATCCCGTCCACCCAAGGGCCAGGCAACTGTATCAGAGATTTCTGGACAAGCGACCGTTCAGCACCCTTCGAATAAAGAGTTCATCGTCCGTGTTACCACAGCCGAGCCATTGGCTGATGAGTATTTGATTGGCAGTGCAAAGTTGCAGATTGGCGACGGAGAAGAAATCAAAGAAGGCGAGCCGTTATACGTCGATGCTGAGGGCACGACAGTCAAAGCACAGCACGCGGGCCGGGCAGTCGTGAAGGCGACCGAAGAAGGCTTCAAAAAACTAGTGGTATCCCGGGACTCCGAGAATTTTAAGGAATACTCGATACCCTCAAACATAGGCTTGCTCGTGCGTGACGGAGACCTGGTTGAGAAAGGCCATCCCATAACCGAAGGCAACCTCGATCTCCAACAGCTACTCGGTTTGCGCGGCATGCAGGAGACGCAGGAGTATATTATTCAGGGTGTACAGCAGATCTACACGAGCCAAGGGCAGAATATCCACGACAAGCACATTGAGCTTATTGTAAAACAGATGTTTGCCAAAATCCGCATAGCCGATTCCGGAGACTCCCACCTCATAGTGGGTGATCTTCTGGATCGCAATATCCTCACGCAAATAAATGATAAGCTGAAGAAAGAGAAGAAACGCCCGGTGCTGACCGAACAGGTCTTGATGGGTATCACGAAGGCCAGCTTGAACACCGATTCGTTCCTTGCAGCAGCCTCATTCCAGGAAACGACCAAAGTGCTGATTGATGCCGCCGTGTCGGGCAAGACCGATACTCTGAAAGGATTGAAAGAGAACGTAATTATCGGCAAGCTTATCCCTGCAGGCACTGGTTACGAAGCGAGATTGAAGGAACAGGAAGAAATGACAAAAGCGGGCAAGGTGCAGCCGGAGGAAGAGAAGGTATTGGAAGCGACAGCAGCCTAAAACGCAACATAAAGAGCCCCGTAAGGGGCTCTTTGAATTTGTCTTCCTAGCTGGGCCACTGGGTGATCATAAGCAGTCTCGTTTTCACAAGCTTTCTTTCGCGGAGCAGCTGCCAGATATGTTCCGTAATGAACGGCATGAAGGGGTGGAGGAGCTTGAGTTGTGTTATAAGGCAATGAAGCAGTATTTGTTGAGTGTTACCTTTCTGGTTTTCAAAATTTTTTCTTGTTCCGGCTGGAGAAACTGACTCCATAGTCGAGAGACCCATTTGATACTTACTTACTTCAAGGTACTTGTCGGCGAATTCATGCCAGGTAAATTGATAAATTTCTTGTGCTGCTTCGTGGAGTCGGTAGTTTTCAAGGTTTTCTGTGGCACGAGTAACTGTCCTTTCGAGTCCTTTCAAGATAATCTGATCAGCCTCGGTGGTAGCCTCGAATTTATGATCTTTTGATTGAACATTGGTTAGAATAAAGCGAGCGATATTCCATAATTTATTGGCGAAGTGTTTCATGCCCTTAACTTTTTGTTCATCAAATATTACATCATTGCCTGGAGCCGCGCCGAATACGAGCGCCACACGCAGAGCATCTGTGCCGTATTTGGCAGTCATTTCCAGTGGGTCAATGCCATTGCTCAAGGATTTGCTGAACTTTCTACCTTGTTTGTCACGAACAATGCCATGTAAATAAACTTGATGGAAAGGAATATCGCCTAGCAAAAACCCGCTCATGAGAATCATGCGCGCTACCCAGAAGAATAGAATTTCGTAACCAGGCATCATTACGGAAGTTGGGTGGTAGGTCTTCAGGTCGGCGGTTTCCTTGGGCCAGCCTAATGTCGAAAAAGTCCATAAGCCGCTGGAAAACCAAGTATCAAGCGTATCAGTATCCTTCTCTAGATCAGTCGAATTACAAGTTGGACATTTTGCCAAATCTTTAATGGCGGCGTGCATTGTAGGCCCCCCGGGATTTTGACCTTGTGAGGAGATGGCCTGACAAGCCCTGCAGTACCAGATTGGGATTCTGTGCCCATAAATAATCTGTCTGGAAATACACCAATCGCGTAAGTTATCCAACCAATGAAAGTATGTCTTTGCAAATCGCTCCGGCATAATTTCAATTTGCCCATTCTCCACTGTTTTTCTCATGATGTCCTTAAGCGTAGTTTCTGAGCCGGAGGGAATGCCCGAAAGCTTCGATTTTGAAAGAACGAATTTCTTATTGACGTCTACGAACCATTGCAGTTTTGGAAGAGGTTCAACAATCCCCCCAGTCCGTTGGGCTCGGGAAAGGTTTTGGGTGATGGTTTCTTCTTTTTCAAGTAAGCGTTGTTGTTTGAGCCAGTTTACGATGATTACTCGAGCCTCAGCAGTCTTTTTGCCTTCCAACAGCTCTCCAGCACCCTTCATTTTTCCAAATTCATTAATAACCTGTTTGCCGGCTAAGTTATGACGCTGGGCAATTTCAAAATCGATCATACTGTGCAGAGGCGTAACCCCGACAGCGCCGGTGCCGTAGGCCGGGTCTATTTCCTTGTCCGCGATAATTTTGATGCGAAGCGGCACCCCGACGAATTCCAAGTTAAATTCTTGGCCAACAAATTTCTTGTAGCGCTCATCTTCCGGATGTACCGCCACTGCTGCGTCTCCGACCTTGGTTTCCGGGCGGGTGGTAGAGATGGCAATGGGGAAATCTTTGGAATATTTGAAGGTATACAAAACACCCTTAATTTCTTCGTAGTCAATTTCATCATCAGAAATTGTGGTTTGACCTTTTACATCCCAATTAACTACCCGGTAGCCTCGGTAAATTAAGCCGGCATCGTACATTCTTTTGAAAGCCGTGCGCACTGCCAGTTCACGTTCTTTGTCCAAAGTAAAGGCCAAACGGTTCCAATCTAATGACAATCCTAATTTGTGCAGTTGGGAAAGAATAGAGGACTGGTTAGCCAGGGCAAATTTTTGGATCATTTCGAAAAATTCCTGGCGGCTATAGTCGTGCCGGGACTTAGCATGCTTTTTGTAGTGCTCTTTTTCAAATTTAGCCTGTGTGGCAATGGCAGCATGATCGGTGCCAGGTACCCATAAAGCTCGCTTACCCCTCATTCTTTGGAAGCGGATTATGGTATCTTGGATGGTATCTTCAAAGGCATGACCCATATGCAACGCACCGGTCACATTGGGTGGCGGCAAGGAAATGGTAAAAGGTTTGCGTTTCTTCGCATCAGGCAGATTATCCGGGTTGAAGTAGCCCGATTTAAGCCACATTTGATAAATGTCGTTTTCTACCCTTGAGGCATCGTAGGATTTGGGCAGATCAGCCATAAGTATTTATGATCTTGTAAGTTTGTAAAAAGTTTTAGGGACCTGTTCGACAAGATCTTCCGCATCGTAGAATGTACCCACTCTTCTGTAGAGTTCATCGCCCGCCGCCTTGTTGATGTAGCTCCCGGCGGCAGCTGCAACGAATGCGGTATTGGTGCAGAATAGCGCGGCAATAAGCCCGGCGAGCACGTCACCTGTGCCCCCCTTGGTCATACCGGCGTTGCCGCCGCGACATTCGTATATTCTTTGTTTAGGGTTTGTGATGATGTCCGACGGGCCTTTCAATACGATAGTACAGCCGTAGCGCTTCGTCATCTTATAAGCATTATCTACTGTGGGGGGCATTCGGAACAATCGGCGGAATTCTCCGCGATGGGGGGTGAGAATATGATTGGCACCCAGGAGTTTCTTAAGTGGGTCGTCCAACACATTCAGGGCGTCAGCGTCCAGGACGACTTTCATACTAGTTGCAAGCGCGCGCTTGACCAGTGATACGGTACGATCGGAGATGCCGAGTCCCGGCCCGATCAGGATGCAGTCAAAGTCATATTCCCTACCCTGCTGTGGCATCTCGGGTGCGGGCATGAATTCAGCTGTGAGCAGTTTCATTTTTGCAATAAGCTTTTGATTTTCAGGCGTGCTCAACACGTAGGTCAAATCTACAAGCCGCGAGGCGGCCTTGACTGCATACACAAGAGAGCCATGGTAGCGGCCGGACCCGGCGACAATTAGTAAGCGTCCGTTATCCCGTTTATGCGAGGCAGGGCGGGGGAGTCGTAATTGTTTTAGGATTGTCTTATCGATTTGTCTCATGGATGAAAAAAATAAAAACACCAGCGTGGTGTTCAAGACCCCTTTCGATTCCGCTCAAGGGGGGTACCATCTTGACATTATACCCGCCTCTTCGGCGGGTCGCCGATGAGGCGACTTTCTTTTACCGCTGTAACGGGCGGCCCCGGCCAGGTCTACTAGCTGCTTGCCTGCAAGCAGCTTTCTTCTGACGGCTGTCCGCTTTCAAGCGGATCACCTTGGTGACAGCCAAAGTAGTAGCTAACACTAGTTTAGCCAAACCCTCAAAAAAGTAAAGTAATATGGGTATTGACGAAAGAGACGATTCTTACTTGCCCGCCAAGTGTCTAATAAGTACAATAGATTAGATTCTATATTTTGCGCAGGAGGACCCATGCTGAATCTAGCAACCGCGGCAACCGCCGAACAAACAACCCTACCTCAGTCCGTCCGCCATGAGCAGGAGATCAAGTCTCCTGATACTAACCTTGAGGAACCGCCGTGGCCACTTGAATGGGCCCACGAAGCCGGTGGGAAGATGACAATCTGCGAGCTTGATTAAGCCGCCCGGAATTGTTAGTTTATAATTCCCAGTCCGCATTCGCGCGGACTTTTTTTATAGGCGTGTAATCTCCGCGTTGCATATGCAGCCAGCCGGCATAAGCGATCATCGCCGCGTTGTCCGTGCAGTACTCGGGCTGGGCTGCGAGGAAATTAGATTTTAGCTTATAGCTTTCGGCTTTTAGCTTTTGGCGAAGCAGATGATTGGCAGCCACACCACCACCGAGCAAGATATTTTTTACTCGATGTTTCAGAGCCGCTGCAATGGTTTTGGCCACCAAAACATCTACTATTGCTTCTTGAACTGAAGCAGCTACACGAGCTCGGAATCTTTTGTTTTTTATCTTTGATCCCTCACTCCTCAGATAGTACAAAACCGCAGTCTTTAATCCTGAAAATGAAAAGTTAAAATTCCCGGAGCTAATCATCGGCCGTGGGAAAGCTATCGTGGCTCTGCCCCGTTCCGCTAGGCGAGCAAGGGCAGGTCCTCCGGGATAGGGAAGGCTAAGAAGCTTGGCAACCTTGTCAAAGCACTCACCCGCGGCATCATCTAGGGTTTGGCCGATCTTCTTATGCTTGAGCCACCCACTGATCAGCAGGAGCTCAGTGTGGCCTCCCGACACTGTCAGGGCAAGCGCAGGGAACAGGAGCTTCGTTTTTTTTGGGGGTATTTCTATGAGCGTGGAATACGCATGCGCTTCCATGTGATTGACCGCAACGATCGGTTTATGCAGCACCATAGCTAGTGTTTTGGCCGTATCTACCCCCACCATGAGCGAAGTGAGAAGGCCCGGGCCTGCGGTGACTGCAATCCCGTCAATCTCAGCAAGTGACACACGGGCCGAACGGAGAGCTTCCGCGATCGTTGGAATGATCTGTTCGATATGAGCGCGCGCGGCAATTTCCGGAACCACCCCCCCAGTCTTCCGATGGATTTTTGCTTGGGAGTATATGACATTGCTTAAGAGCTTCGGCGTCCTGTCGCCACGTGGTGAAAATAAAACCGCTGCCGCGGTTTCGTCGCAAGACGTTTCAATCCCTAGAATCATCATAGGGACGATTATAAAGGAATCGCCACGCTTTGTCCATTCTCGAGTACGTGTACTCGGTCACTAAATCCGCGCCTTTCCGCCAGGGCTTCCAAAAGTCTGGGTGGCTCGTATGGATGTTCGGCGGAGAGACGGAAATTCCCCCAATGGATTGGGATAAAATGTTTTGCTTTCAGGTCGCGGAACGCGCGCAGGGCGTCCAGCGGTCCCATGTGGATTTTCTTCAAAGAGTCAGGGTCGTAGGTTCCGATCGGCAAGAAAGCGATATCGGGTTGGTGATCGTAGCCAATTTGCTTAAAAAATTTCCCGTATGCAGAATCGCCGCAGAAAAAAATCGATCTGCCGTTTTTTCGGACGATATAAGAATTGTAGCCTCGTCCTTTGTGTTCCCAAAAATACCGTTCGCCCCAATGCACCGGTCGGAAGGCGGTGATTGAAAGATCCTGAAGCACCGACGTTTTGTTCCAACCCAATTCAATTGTGTGGCGAAAACGTGATGGCAGGAGGTCAGTGCAATTTTTAGGGACAATGACGGTGCGAATTTTATGAGAGATTTGGCGCAAGCTTCTGCGATTGAAATGATCGATATGCGCATGAGAAATTATGCAATAGTCGATGGTCGGAAGGTGCCTCGGCAGCAGGCCGGCTGCCACGCGTCGTTTCGGCACGGGCAGCCATTTGACAAAGACCGGGTCGGTCAAGATTGTCGTTCCGAAAAAATTGATTAGCACTGATGCATGACCAACCATCCACGTACGCAGCTCGTGGGGTCTAATCGAAATAATTTGTTTAGTAGTTTTTTTTGTGAGTTTTACCGTGCTCGAGACCGTGTGCCACAACATTCGTGGTGAGATGGTGACCGGAGGTCGAGAACGAACCTTGAGTGTGAAATACATGGGTACTTACAGTATAACGCAATAGTACACCAGGGCAAGTATTAAATAAAATGTCTATTTTTAGGTAAAATAGAGGGAGTAAGAGCAGGCGATAGCTCCTGCTAACTGCAAATCTGAGAAAGCGGACAAAAAGAAAAATGGCCACTTTCATGTGGTCATTTTTCGTACCGCCACCGGGATTTGAACCCGGGTTACCAGGATGAAAACCTGGCGTCCTGGACCAGCCTAGACGATGGCGGCATAAATCATGGTATTCTTCTGACTGGGTCGAGACTTTATTGATGGTACCAGAATTTTAAGGAATTTTCAAGGTTCCGACCCAGCCGGGGAGTCAGATTTGAAATATGATACAATGTGTGCAGGCGGAAAGAATTTGGAGAAACAAAAAACAATGAAAGCTATACCATTTTTTGAAGCAATTGCCGTCCTTATAGGAACTATTGTCGGGGCGGGGTTTCTTGGCATTCCATATGTCGTCGCCCAAGTCGGTTTCCCGATTGGAGTACTCCTTATCTTAGGTATCGGCATGGTGATGTTGGTACAGTATTTGATGATCGCTGAAATGGCTTTGCGCACGGAAGGACGGCACCAACTTGCGGGGTATATTCAGCTTTACCTCGGCAGCCGGTGGAAAAATTTCGCGCACGCCATTCTCCTCGCAGAAGCGTACGGCGCACTCTTGGCATACGTGGTCGGTTCCGGCCGCGTGCTCGGCGCACTTTTCGGCACATCCCCATGGCTGATGAGTTATGTCTTTCTTGTCTGTGGCGCGATTGTTTTGTACTTCGGCTTACAGCTTATAGAGAAAGTAGATTTGCTTTTTACCCTGCTCATGGGAGCCGTAGTAACTTTGATTTGTTTTGTGAGTTGGTCGCAGATCCGTTTCGAAAATTTTCTTTCCCTCCGTCTAGAAGGTCTTCTCCCGGCTTATGGCGTGATCCTGTTTTCATTTGGAGGAGCGGCGGCCATTCCGGAAGCGCGCGAAGTCCTCTTCGGCCATGAAAAACAATTTCCCCGGGCCATAACAATCGCGATATTGTTTCCTATTTTTATATACTCCATTTTCACTGCGGCTGTGTTGGGAGTGACCGGTGCGGCCACGACAGAAGTTGCGACGATCGGACTTGGTGCGAAGCTGGGTCGAGCCATGGTTGCATCGGGGAATATTCTTGCCCTAATTACCATATCAACTGCATTCATGGGCCTGTCGCTGTCTTTGAAAGAGACGTTTTGGTACGATCTCAAGCTGCCGAAGCGAGAAGCTTGGCTCCTTACCATTCTTGTGCCTTTGATTCTATTTTCTTTCGGTCTTCACAACTTTATTCAAATTTTGTTCATCGTCGGCGTGCTGTTTGGCGGCTTGCTTGGCATTGTTTTGGTGTTTGCCAGCCTCAAGGCAGAGCGAGCCGGCAAGCGGAAGCCGGAATTTGTCGTACCGTACAAGAGAATTTTTGGGGCGGTGCTCGTAATAGTTTTTACAGCGGGAATATTTTATGGACTGATAGATTTTATTCGATGACCGTTATTCTATGCGACAGCCGATGCCACAACGTGCGGAATCTCGTGCCCTAGCCATGACCAGTTTTCGTATACATATATCAGCGCATGTCATAAACGCAGTCGCAGTACTTTTTGTCGGCGTGTTTTTGGGCACACTTTGGATTGAATATGCGTGGCCTGGGACAGCGAATCCTTTTTCCCAGCCAGGCTTTGTATTGTTCCTGCTCACTTTCAGTGCCGTAATTGGGGGGTTTTTTGTCTTCAAATCATTCATCTTCGCCAGAGATAAAATATTTTTTATCGTAAACACTCCATTTCTACTGGGGACGATTGTCGCGACAATGCGGAGCCTTGAGTATGCGTCGGGCGGCTTGTCTGGTTCGGCCTATTTCGGTTCCGCAAACTCTGCGAGCACCACCGTTGCGCTATGGGCGATTTTCACATTCTTAATCTATTTGCAATTACGCACGGCATCACACATTTCTCCGCCTGTATCCAAGACAGCATCCTTGTATGAAGATTTTGGTGATAAAATTGCCGCAAGCGCAAGCGTCCTTGCCTTACTGGTAGCAGCGTTGCTTGTCTTGCGATTGCACATCCTGGGAGCGGAGCAGTTTTATGAGTTCCTCGTCGCCGTATTAGTGGTCGTAAGTCCACAGTCAGCCGTAGCCTTAGGCATGACCGCATCACAAGTTGCCGGGCGGCTCGCTGTATCGGGCATACTATTTCGTCGGGCTTTTTCTTTGGAACACTTGGGCAATATGAATTACCTGATTATTGATCGGCGGTTGTTGCTTAAGAATTCACCCATAGTTTCGGATATCGTACCGCATCATCATTCGCCTGTTAATCCGGTTCTGTTGTTGCAGATCGCTGCATCGCTGGAACAGTATGCCGAGCACCCTTACGCACGGGCAATCGTTGCGGAGGCGAAAAATAGGGAGCTGACATTGATCAGCTCGGAACAATTTAGCGAGACTCCCGGCAGGGGGGTTATGGGGATGGTCGCGAACAAGTCGGTACTTGTGGGCAATCGAGCGTGGATGGAGCAGAGGCTGGTTAGGATCCAAGGCATGACCCAGCGGGCGGAGACGCTTGAGGAGCAGGCAAAATCGGTCGTATTCGTCGGGGTTGATGGTGAGTGCGTCGGGTTGATTGCGATCGACGACCATGTCCGTACAGACACTAAGCATGTCTTGCGCCGCCTGCACGCCATGAAAATCTCAGTTGCCATGACCACAGGCGATCACAGAGGGACGGCGGAGGCGCAGGCACGACAGCTGGGAGTCGAGCGCGTGCTGGCCGAATTGCCTAGAACTGAAGTCGCGCACGAAATTCAAAAGCTTAAGCGAAGCCATCGCGTGATCGGTTTTGCCGCCGACATCAGGAAGAACGATGCGGCGCTTAATGCAGCTGACGTGAGTATTGGTATTGGCGATGTGGATCGTTTCGGATACCTACCCGAAGTTTTGGTACTGCGTGGTGCACTCGGCACTCTCATTGATGCAATCGAGACCGCACGTCGAAATACGGCGGGACTCAAGGGATCAGCTGTTTGGATTATCGTGTACCATATCGTCGCCCTACCCTTGGCCGCTGGGGTATTCTATTCGGGTTCGGGTTCATACCTGCCGCCGCTTCTTGCGGGATTGCTGTCGCTGTTTGCAGTCCTGGTTACTGCCGGGTACCCACCGCGATCGAGGGTTGGAGTGTCATAAATAAAAAAACCGCCGATTAGTCAGCGGAGATGTGGATGTTCTTCGAGTTGTCACCAGAGCTGCAGGCCAATGAAATAGATTAAGGTGATCGAGAAGCAGCCCAGATAGGTCTGAATACCTCTGCGCTCGGCACTTCCCATGAAATCCTCAGGCCACAAAAAAGCGGGAAGCCTTGCATAGGCTAAGACAATGAACATGGACATCAGCTCGACCAGACTGAGAGAGAAGAATATCGTGCTCCACCCATGTTCCACTGCGGGATACATGAGAGTTCCAACGCAGATTCCTGCCAGTCCCATCATAGAAACCAGAAACACGTGAGCAGTCTTATCTTCTTGGTACGTAGGCAGCATAGAGCCTCCTTCAGAACGTTATCCATCATAGTATATAAGGACAGAATACTCAAGCACTTAAAAAATCCGCCAACTTATGATAGAATTGTTTGTACCCCTCTGATTCGTAATATTTTTATTCATGTACGATGTAATTGTGATTGGCTCCGGCCCGGCCGGGCTCACTGCCGGGCTGTATGCGTCGCGAGCTGAAATGAAGACCTTGATTATCGCCGGTCCTGCGCCGGGAGGACAGTTGACGATAACGTCAGAAGTCGAGAATTATCCAGGATTTCCTGAAGCCATTCTGGGACCAGAGCTCATGAACAAAATGCTGGCGCAGTCTATTCGTTTCGGAGCTACTCTGGTGCAAGAAACAGTAGTCAGGGTGGATTTCCGCAACCGGCCTTTCCATGTACAGACAGACAAAGCGAATTATGAAGGACGCACGGTGATCATCGCCTCTGGCGCTGACGCCAAATGGCTGGGACTATCTAGTGAGCAGAAGCTTCGTGGCCACGGGGTGAGTGCGTGTGCCACCTGCGACGGGTTTTTCTTCAAAGGCAAGGAAGTGGTCGTGATCGGCGGGGGCGATAGCGCGATGGAGGAGGCGCTTTTTCTGACCAAGTTCGCCAGTAAGGTCACAATTTTGCATAGAAGCGATCAATTCCGCGCGTCCAAGATCATGTTGTCGCGCGCCAAGGCTAATCCTAAGATTGTATTCAGACCGAATGCCCAAGTCGTAGAAGTGTTGGGTGTCGACAAGGTCACAGGGGTGAGGATCAAGAATCCGACCACTGAGAAGGAAATAGAATTTCTAACTGAAGGGGTGTTTCTAGCAATCGGCCACCAGCCCAATACGTCAGTCTTTCAGGGGCAGGTTGATCTGGATGAGAAAGGATATCTTAAGGTCGGCAATAACACCCTCACCAGCGTGCCGGGAGTGTTCTCGGCAGGCGATGTCGCTGATCACCGGTATCGCCAGGCAGTGACTGCCGCCGGACTTGGCTGCATGGCCGCGATGGATGCAGAGAAACTATTGACCCAGGAAAAAGGTTAAAATGATACAAGATTCGAGCAGTGAAAATGATGTTATCATTATCGGCGGGGCATCCGCCGGTTTTCCAGCGGCAATATTCAGCGCTCGCCGAGCCCTGCGGACCCTCGTGATTGCCAAGAATTATGGCGGGCAACTCACACTTACCGACAGCATCGAGAACTATCCGGGAGTGCACCGAGCCAGTGGCATGGAGCTTGCAGAGAGAATGGCAAAACAAGCCGAAACATTTGGCGCCGTTATTCATCGCGATGAAGTGGTCTCAGTTTCGCGGGAGGGGGATCGTTTCGTAGTCGCCACCCCGACCCACCAGCATCGAACTAAAGCCTTGATTCTGGCGTTCGGCAAGACCCCTCGCGATCTGGGATTAGCCGGCGAGCAAGCGTTGAAAGGCCGCGGGATCACTCATTGCGCAATCTGCGACGGACCCAAGTACAAAGGCCAGATAGTGGCAGTGACGGGCGGCGGGAACTCAGCAATCGAAGCCGCACTGTACCTCTCTCGGCTATGTCCTCAAGTTTATCTCATTCGAAGAAATAGCATATTCGGAGGTGAGAAAATGCTTATCCAGATGCTGCACGAGGCCCAAAATGTTGAATTTCTAGATGGAGAAGAAGTGGTTGAGGTTAAGGGTTTTGATCATCTGGAACAGATTATAGTGCAGGATATGAAGACTGGTGCCCGTAAGACTCTGTCTGTGGCCGCGCTTTTTGTAGAGATAGGCTTCATCGCCAGACCCGAATTAGTCAGAGGCTTGGTATCGCTCAATGAGCGAGGCGAGATTATCATTGACCGCAACAATCGAACTTCCACCCCCTTCATCTATGCTGCGGGTGATGCGACCGATCTGTATTACAAGCAGTCGGTCATCTCGGCCGGCGAGGGAGCCAAGGCCGCACTGGCAGCGTATGATGACTTGATGCGCGCGCAAGGCAAGAGCGGCATCAAAGGAGACTGGATCAAGATGAAAAAAAGGCAATAGAGCCCTTACCCCTAATGAAGCAACTGATTCGATTTGGGACACGAGAAGCAGTATAATGCCAGCAAAAGCACTCCAGATCCAATATGGAAACCAAGAAACAAATCTACGACGCAATAGTTATTGGCGGCGGTCCGGGCGGGCTCACGGCGGCGATATATCTCTGCCGCAAAATGCTGCAGACTCTCGTCATCACTGATACTATCGGGGGGCAGGCTGTCATGTCTTCGGACATCGAGAACTACTTGGGTTTCACTATGGTAACCGGTACTGAACTTGCCCAACACTTCCGGCACCATATCGCGCACTTCCCTCAGTACTTGCGCGTGCATGAGGGTTTGCGCGTGACCGCTCTACGCCGGATGGCTCACAAGCGATCATTGTTCGAAGTGGTGGCTGGCGAAGAGACCTTTCAGAGCCGCTGCGTGATTATCGCATCAGGTAGAAAGCCAAGAAGGCTCGGCATTCCTGGAGAGAAGGAGTTCTGGGGTCGAGGAGTAGTACACAGCACGTCGGCTGACGCGCCTCTGTATCGCGACAAGACCGTCGTAGTGATTGGCGGCGGTAACTCTGCCATGGACTGCGCGCTAGTGCTGAATCGCTTTGCCAAACAGGTATATGTGGTCAATAATTTGTCAGAGCTGCATGGCGACGAGATGATGAAAGACAAAGTGTTGTCGCAGAATCGAATCCGGATCTACAATAACACCCAAGCCCGCGAGATCTACGGCCAGACCGCAGTCGGCGGGATTCGGGTAGTGAGGAAAGAAGGCCCCGAGGAAGACTTGACAGTGGAGGGAGTATTTGTGGAAGTCGGCTGGGAATCGGAAGTGGACTTTGATCAGCTGACCGAAAAGGATCAGAATAAAAGGATCAAGGTAGATGCTTATATGCGGACGACAGTTCCGGGAATCTTCGCAGTGGGCGACGTCAACAATATTGAGGGTGAACATATCATCATCGCAGCAGGCGAAGGAGCGAAAGGCGCGCTAGCGGCAGCCGAGTATCTGAATACCCTTTAGCGATTTAGAATTATATAAATAATTAAGTCCAACAATTTGTTCGATAGAGTGGAAAGGAAATAAAGGGTATAATTATGGAAATGTTAAATAACTGAGAAAAAGAATGCGGAAATTGATTGTCTTTAATATGGTTTCGGTGGACGGCTACTTTGCCGGGCCGAACGGAGAAATAGATTGGCATAATATAGACGGCGAATTCAATCAATTCTCCATCTCCCAGCTTCAAGAGGTAGGAGCTCTCCTGTTCGGACGAGTGACGTATGACCTCATGGCGAGCTATTGGCCGCAAGCATCTGCACTAAGGGATGACCCTGTTGTTGCCAATGCGATGAACAATCTGCCCAAAGTCGTTTTTTCTAAGACCATGAACCAGGTCGGATGGAACAATACCAAACTGATGAAGGAGATCAACCCGGAAGAAATTCGAAAGATGAAAAACGAGTCAGGTAAGGACCTGTTCATATTCGGAAGTGGTACAATCGTGAGAGCATTTACGGACCTCGGACTTATTAATGAGTTTAGACTTATGGTGAATCCTGTTATTCTGGGCCGCGGCAGAGGTCTGTTTCAAGATATTAAAAAGAAGATGACCTTGAAACTTATAAAAACCAAGACATTTGGTTCGGGTAATATTTTGCTTTATTATCAAACCACAAAGGAACACCGCAGGGAGCAATGACCTATAAAGATCCCAGGTGATTAGGATTTCTGATCCTTGGGCCGGTAATACTTCCGTCTTTCAGTAATTAAAAACCGCCCCCAGAGGGCGGTTAATGTGTTAGGAGAGTTTTGTTCGGGCGGCTTTCAAGTCAAGATCGTCGGCTTTCTTATTCAACTCTGCGGAAAACTGACTCACATCTTCTTGTATGGCTTCCATAGACTTTGAAAAATTACTCGCCGCACCCTGGATTTGTTTATTAGCTATATTCTCCGCCAACTGATCTTGTATCTTCCGGAGCTTAGATTGTAGAGAAGTAACGAGTTTTTCATCGACTATAAATGCTTGCTCAATAAGGGTTGTAAGTTCGCGTTGGTAGTTGGCTTGTAAACCGGAAGCTTGGACGGCTTGGAGAAGGGTTTGTTTATTCATGTGAGTGGTGTAGAAAGATTAGGCTGCTTGCTTCATTGTTTCGAGATCTTGGTCAAGTCTCAAGGCCTGTCGAAGTTGTGCGATCTCATTCGAGACTACTCTTTGGCTTTCGAGCAAATTATTTAGACGTTCCTGCTTGGCACGAAGGTCTCTGGTTTCTTTCCAATTCACATACCATTGTTTAGCCTGGTCGACCTTATTCTCAAAAGTTGACCTGGCTTCTGCGGCTCGTGTCTTGATCGCATCGGCTTTGTCGCCTGCCCATCCGGATAAATCATCGTATCTTTCCGCAGTCCATTGCTTCGTATCAGAAACTTTGTTTACCGTCCAATCGTATCCTTG
>Ga0155012_103_pt1 | contig 38646 bp, 36 predicted proteins | sample RifCSPhighO2_01_FD_105980 | JGI IMG/M metagenome (GOLD analysis project Ga0155012, IMG submission 105980) | Candidatus Doudnabacteria bacterium RIFCSPHIGHO2_01_FULL_50_11 | reverse complement strand
CGTGCGACTGCAAAATGACCTAGCTCGTGCGCCAATACGAGTACCCCTAGAACTAAGACAAAAATTATGATTGTTAAAAAAATCATATCAAACCGTTAAAATTTCTCTTTCCTTTTTTTCAATAATCACTTTTATCTTTTCATTATACCCCTCCAGCAATTCTTTTAAGTCTTTCTCCGCCTGATATTTCTGGTCCTCAGTAATCTGTTTGTCCTTCTGCTGCTTGCCGATCTCCTTCCAAATCTCTTCACGGATATTTCTCATTCTAATGCGGGCTGACTCTGCCATCTGTTTGATGAGTTTTACCAATTCAACGCGCCGTTCCTCATTCAACGGCGGTAATACCAGCCGGAGCTTTACGCCATCATTGACTGGCTGGATACCTACGTTTGAAGCTTGTATGCCCTTTTCGACGTCGGAAAGGATGCTCTTATCCCAGGGCTGAATGATCAACGTACGCGCGTCGGATACTGAAATGGTTGATAGGTTCTTGAGCGGCTGCCTGGTGCCGTAGCTTTCCACAACAACACCTTCAACAAGCGCTGGATTGGCCCGTCCGGTGCGAACTGAGCTTAATTCAGTATGTAAGTGCTCGATAGCTATTTCAAAATCTTTTAACCTCTTGTCTATGGCAAGTAGCCTCATAGGTTTGCGTGTTAGCTATTGCATTGGTACGCCAAGAGCTGCATACATTACGTTAGTTTCGTTCTGGTCAAGCACCAGATCGCGAACGGTTGCCGAAGTGCTCAAGGCTTTGGTTTTCCAGAAATTTCCGCCGTCAGAAGATATGTATAGCGTCTGCCCCACTGTGGCGAATAAATGTGCAGGTGCGCGTTGGTTTAATTCAACGGAAGATACAATACTAGTAGGCTCGTGCAGGGGCAATTGAAGTTTTGTCCATGTCTCGCCTCGGTTGCTTGAGTGCCAGAGTCCGTCGCCGGTCGCAAGATACAGAGACGAGGGAGAACCTCGGACCGTACGAAAATCATGGAAATTCCGCGCGCTGATCTTATCTGTTACTTGTTGCCACGTGCCACCACCATCGGTGGATCGCCACAAACCACTCATAAAATTCAGGGCGTACATGAGCCGAGCATCTTCCGGCTCAACCTCGATGCGTACAATCCGATCGTTCAGTCGGGTAAAAAGATTCCAGGTTTCCCCCCCATTTGCAGAACGTACAATCTCGCCAGATGAGAGCCCGAGATAAATAATTTTATTGTCAGACGGGTGATAGGCCACGGCAGATACAAATGTGGATCCTTTGGCTTCGGAGTAGGCTTCTACCCAGCTCTGACCGCCATCACCGGAGCGAAACGCTTTCGCGACGTCTCCAAACGAGCCGCCCGCAAATATCTCTTCAGAATTTCCAGGGTTTACCTGGAGGTCAAATATCTTTGGTCCAGCCAGTATTTGCTTCCAGACGATTCCCCTATCGGCGCTTGAGTAGACGCCAGAAGATGAAGTTCCTAAGTACAATTGATCAGACTTATTACGATCAATTCGGATCCTGGTTGCAGTAACCCCAGCTATAGTACCCTGTGCTTCGAGTTTATTAGCAAAGTCCCAGCTCTCACCCGAATCAACGCTTTTCAGCAGTCCTCCCCCCCCGCCGCTTACCCCAAATGGGTTGCACGAGGCGGCTAGGGTTAGGACTAAGCTTGAGATAGCCAGCAAACGAAAGTGTCGCATGAAATTAAAATTCCAACAATAAATTATTAAGAACCAATCGCTTGTTCACTGACTGATCCAAAAGCCGCTGCGCTGCAAGCAGGCCCCCACACAAGCGCAAGGCCACACCGCGCGTGCTAGATTCAGTACCCTGCCCCGTAGTCATAGCGGCATAGGAAAGCCAATCTTGAAGAAAATGACCCAGATCGTCCGAGTGTTCTTTCAGCAGTTGCTCTCCCCGCACCAATCTTTCTACTCGCGATGCGATAAGCATATCTTCGTGCCATGCCTGAAGACGCAAATTCGCTTCAACCGCTTGCGGATCCGACGCAAGATGCAAGGCTACTCCGATCGCGCCTCTCGCGATTTTGAGTATTCGCTTCTTAAGATCACCATCTATAGAGAAACGGTCAAGGGCCAGTTGTACTATTTGATCAGACACTTTCGGGAAGCGAACAATCTGCGCGCGGGAACGCAGAGTCGCCGGCAATGCCCCGGGATTGTCAGTAGTGAGCACAATGTTCGTGCTCGCATCCGGTTCTTCCAAAAACTTCAAAAGTGCCTGACAGGCCTGGTCTGAGAGTCGCTCGACTCGGGATACAATTAGTATTTTTCGGCCCGAAGAGAAAGCAGACAATGACAATTGCTCCTGTACCATCCTAATTTCCTCCACTCCCAGCGCGGTCACTTCATCTGAGAATTTCAAGTCAGGGTTATTCTCGATCGGAAGTCTGCAGGATTGGCAAGCTCCGCACGGTCGTGTCGTGTTAGAATCCGTACATAAAAGCCATCGGGCGAGACTCAAGGCAAATGTGGTCTTGCCCAAGTGCGCCTCTCCGCTAAGAAGGTACGCATGAGCAAGGCGTTGTGTGGTCAACGCAGTCACAAAAAAACGTTTCTGTTTCTCGTGGCCCAAAACGGCAGGAAAATATTTCTCTGAAATAGGCGGTTTTCTTCTCTCCATAAAAGATAGTATACCACATTTTTTGCCTCAAGCTGCGCTACCTACCCAAACTTTCTAAAACTCCAAGGGTTGAAGCGGCAGTCTTGGACCAAGTGAAATTTGCAGCATTCAGCCTTCCGAGTTTACCCAAATTTTGCGCTACTCCAGGATCCGAAGCACGCTCGATTCCCTGTGCTATTGATTGTGGCGACGCAGGGTCCACATATACGGCGGCTTCTTGCGCTACTTCCCGGTGCGCAGGCAGATCAGACGTGACTACAGGGCATCCTACCGCTTGCGCTTCGAGCAAGGGCAGACCAAATCCTTCGTAAAGCGTGGCAAAGACCAAAGCCAGGGCGCCGCGGTACAATGACCATTTTCTGTCCTCTATGATCGACCCGGTAAATTCCACGCTTTGCCCCAGCCCCTGCGAATTAACCCAAGCTACACATTCTTTACCTCCAAATCCGAGTCTGCCCGCAAGAATCAAGCGGAGATCCTGGTGTTTCATATGCACGAGAGCATATGCTTCCAAAAGATTCATAATATTCTTCTTCTGCTCGACCCTACCCATGTACAACAGGTATGGACGATTCCACTTCGTGCTCTCGATATTCTTCGGGACTTCGACGCCATGAGGTATGACGGCTATTTTTGCCGGGTCCGCATGATAAAACTTTATCAACTCACGCTTCGTGAATTCGGTCGGACAGATAATACGATCTGCAAAATGCACAGCGAACCAGGCGGATGCCCGATGATATAGTTTTTCGTGAAAAGGATAGAGCTGCGGTTGCGCTGCAAAGCCGACATCGTGTATGGTTACTACAGTTTTGGCCCGGCAGAAAATTGGGATTGTATGCGCGGGCACGAATAGTACGTCTGGGGGGTGCAAGAGCATTTCCCACGATAAACGTTTTTGTGTCCACAAGTACTTGAGCGGCCAGTGTAGCACGCGTTGCTCGAAATTCTCAGGGCAAGCCGCGAGCGCTGGCTCAAGTAAAGTATTAGTGTAAAGACGAAACTGATGCTTGACTCCTATTTTCTTTAATTCCTGGATAATAAAAAAACTGTACCACTCTGTACCAGTTTTTTGCGCCTTATTCGCTCGAGACGAATCGATTCCAATGATCATAGGCTTTTATATTTATTTTCCCTATCTAGCGTATACCATAGACTGCTTGTAGCTATCCAGGTGCTCCAATGCTATCCCCGTCCCCCGCGCTACGCAGAGCGGTGCGTCATCGGCTACATATGCCGGCACGCCGGTGTTTTGTGAAATAAGCTTGTCCAGATTGCGCAAAAGGGCCGTGCCACCGGTTAGGACCATGCCTTTATCGATAATATCAGCTGACAACTCAGGTGGTGTCTCTTGGAGTACATGGCGGACTGCAGCGATGATTTCTTGCAGTAAATCACCGATCGCCTCCACTACTTCATTGGTCGACACTGAGATGGTGCGCGGCAAGCCTTGAATGACATCGCGCCCACGTATCTCAACGGTATCTTCCTTCTCGACTGGCAAGGCCGAACCTACGCGAATCTTAATCTCCTCCGCAGTCTGGTCGCCGATTGCCAATCCGTGCTTTTTGCGCACGTAATCCGCGATTGCCAAATCCATCTTATTGCCCGCTACTCTCACAGACGTTGACGCAACGATACCACCAAGACTGATGACTGAAATATCAGTCGTTCCCCCGCCCAAATCAATCACGAGGTTGCCTGAGGCCGTCGAGATATCTATACCGGCCCCTATCGCCGCGGCGATAGTCTCCTTGATCAGGTACGCTTCCTTAGCGCCGGCCGACTGGGCTGCGTCTATGACCGCACGTCTCTCTGTAGAAGTTATCCCTCCTGGTACTGAGATCATGACCTCTGGCCGGAAGAGGGCGAATCTACCCGTAGCTTTGCTGATAAAATATCGCAACATCGCCTCTGTGACTCGGAAATCGGCAATAACACCGTCCTTCATGGGCCTGTGGGCAATAATGCTGTCAGGTGTGCGCCCGAGCATTTCCTTGGCCTCCTGGCCAACGGCTAGAATACGATTATCCGCAACCGAAATAGCCACCACCGTTGGTTCATTGATGATAATGCCTTTTTTTGGAACGAATACTAGAGTATTGGCTGTTCCAAGGTCGATGCCAATGCGCATAGATGGATGTAACGCTTATAGTTAGAGTGAAGTCTGTTATAAAATTCGATTTTGTTTTTATGAGTTCTATCTACTCAATTCGTTGAATATCGGCCCCGATGGCCTGCAATCGCTCCGGCAAGTGTTCGTATCCCCGATCTATGTTATGAGTATTTACAATGATCGTCTTACCTGTAGCAACCAATCCGGCGATTACCATTGTCATCCCCGAGCGAATATCCAGACTCTCGATCGTCGCACCCCCAAGCTTGGTCGGTCCCTCAATCAAAGCCCGGTGTAAGTCGAGAATCTGTGCTTTCGCGCCCATCCGCCGCAGCTGCTTTAAGTATCCCAGGCGACCCTCAAAAATCCAGTCGTGAATAATACTCGTACCCCGGGCCTGGGTAGCAAGCACTCCGAATGGCGGCTGCAAATCTGTCGCAAGATTGGGATACAAGCCTGTGCGAATAGTACATGCCGTAAGCTGCCGTGGTTTATGTAGTATAAGGTCGGAGCCGGCCCTGTCAAAGGGCACTCCCATTTCCAATAAATTATGGTAAACGGCGTCCATGTGGCTATGTTCGACATCGCGAAGCCGAAGTTCGCTCCGCGTCGCGGCAGCAAGAATCGCGAAGCTGCCTGCCTCGAGCATATCGGGAATCACCCGAACGGACGCGCCTCGCAAACGTCTGGCTCCGCGGATTATCAAAGTGTGAGTACCGATACCCTGAATAGAAGCGCCCATCGCAACCAAAAAACGGCACAACTCAACTACATGTGGTTCCTGCGCTGCCAATTTCAGTACTGTACGGCCGGCTGCTGTTGTAGCTGCCAGAACAATGTTCTCCGTACCTGTTACCGAGGATTCGGCAAATAATTCAGCACCTCGAAGTTTCGATGTTTGAATGTGCAATCCCCGCTTGCGCAAGACAACACTTGCGCCAAGCTTGCGGAATGCGCGGACATGAACATCAATAGGCCGTACGCCGATCAGGTCGCCGCCCGGATACGGACTTGCCACCCTCCCCGAGCGCGCGAGCAGGGACCCCAATAACAACACTGATGCGCGCATGGAACTTCCTAATCTTGAGTCCAATCGGGTCGATACGAGTCGAGCGGCACGTATCTGCACCTTTCCGCCCTTAATCGAAACCTCACATCCGAGATTTTTCAGAATTTGCAAAAAATTCCTGACATCGAGAATGTCAGGGACATTAGTGATTGTACATACGTCGCGAGTGAGCAGGGTCGCAGCAAGCATTGGGAGTACGGCATTTTTCGATCCTGCAATCCTAATAGATCCCGCTAGCGGCTTACCCCCTCTTATGACAAATTTCTCCATAGAAAATCTACCCATGCACAGTATACCATATTGCTTCTTACGTTGGGCATATAGCGGTCTAGGACAAGTACATGATACACTGCTTTTATGAAATTAAGATATCGTTTCGGCTTATTAGCAGCTTTGTTTTTGGCTTTTCTTGTCATCGCGCCAATCATTCTCCTGCGCACATTGGGGATACAATATGACTGGCAGCGCCACACCTTGGTTCAGACCGGCAGCATCATCGCCCGGACAGCGCCAAGGGGGGCTACAATCTCGCTCAACGGCGTGGAAACCGGACAAGTCACTCCTGCTACGCTATCGTTCCTATTGCCAGGCGAATACGATCTTGGACTGGTCAAAAGCGGTTACCATACCTGGGTGAAACATTTTTCGCTTGAGTCCGGGAGGGTTGTTTCTGCAGGTCCCCAAAATAACCCAATCGTGCTTTTCTTTGAGCATCCCACTGAAACAGTCCTTTCCACTTCCACAATTTCCCTAGTCTCTGAGGGTGACAACCGCTGGGCTGTGGAAGCCACAACAAGCCTCGCGATTCTAAATCTTGTCACTCAAAAAAGCGTATACTCTGCTATACAAGACAAAACTTCCGAGCCGGTCAGCTGTTCGGCCTCTGGCACTCACCTCTTCTGCCACGTAGGGAACAACTGGTATATGATCAATCCCGACACGGGACAGACCGAGCTCTTAATTTTACATTCCATTCAGCCCAAAAAAATCGTCGCTTTGACTCCCGTTTTGCTGGGCCTTCTTGACCAAAACTCAACAGTATTCTTTTATGACGTACAAAAAAAACTAGCCACTCAGGTGACCAATCGCGCTTTTGACATCGTCTTGGGCGAAGACTCGCTTCTCGCCTTGACCGCAAGTCAGCTTCTCAGTATCAAACCGCTCGAAGGGCAGCCCCAAGTGCTCGCGGATGGGATAGGCGAGTATAACCAAGGTGAATTGGTACCCGCAGACGGAGGGCGGGTATATGCAATATTGGACGACCAGCTGGTATCATTGATCCCCCTGCGGCAAAATATAGCTCAGGGGGTCGCTTATGCAAATTGGAACAAAACAGACGAAGGCTTGCTGTATGGAAACGAGAACGGATTCTCGCTATGGTCAGCTCGATCTGGATCGCCCCCCGACGAGATTCTGCGGTCGTCAGTGCCCATCAGCCACGCTCTCTATTCAGATGCGACCAAACTCGCTATATACCGGCAAGGTTCACAGATCAAAGTTATAGAGGCATACGAAACCCCGGCTCGCAATACCATCACGTTAATAGATCAGGCAGACAACTCTATCGTAAGCTTCGCTATAGATCGCGACCTAAAAATTTTATTTTACCTTCTATCAGACGGCACGCTGGTCAAATCTGAGATTCGATGATCTTCCGATACCTATTGAGTGGCCTCGTCTATTGCCTCGTTCACCAGGTCATCCGCTACTTGATTCTTCTCCCGAGGCACATGGCTGAAAGTCGTGCGTTCAAATGATTGCGACAGTCTTAGCGCCTCATGAGCCAGAGTTTGGATATTCTGGCTTTTTATTTTGTAACGACCCAACAGCTGACGGACGACCAGTTCGGAATCCATGCGCACATCGACTTCCTTGTATCGCAGAACTTTCAATTTGGAAAGTCCCATAATCAGTGCGTGATACTCAGCCTGATTATTCGTAATCTCACCCAAAAAACGCTTAAGGCGAAATATTTCTCTCCCCTCTGTGGTCACAGCATACGCGCCCGCGCCTGCTGGGCCAGGATTACCCCGCGCTCCGCCATCGGTGTACAATGTAGCCCTCATAACACAGCCATCAAATAGGTAAAAAATCTATGATTTTCGCCTGCACTTCATTTTTTCCGTTCCAGGAATTCACTGACGGTTCTACGATCACGTCAAGCCGGCTGCCTGTTGATATCCCGCGGTAACGCTCGGCCTGTCCGAACGCGATTGCGTGAATGATTTTTCCGTTCTGGGTCAATTCGAGTTTGACGTGTTTTCCGCTTACCCCGACTGGCCGAAGACCTTCTACCGTAACCGATCGCATCAGAAACCTCGGAGCTGGATTACCAGGCCCAAAGGGCTCGAACATTGAAAGTGACTTGACGAATTCAAGGTTTAGTTGAGAAGCCTCCGCAACAGCGTCGATTGATTCAACCGGGATCAAATCATCGTCTTCAAGCGACCGCTCGGCAAACGCCAAAAGTTGCTGATGGAATTGAGGAATCTTATCCACTTCTATCGTGAGACCGGCTGCCTGCGCATGCCCTCCAAATCTCACGAGGTGGCTTCGATGTTGGGCGAATGCCTCTACAATATTGAAATTACCGATGCTACGGGCCGATCCGGTCGCGATCCCTCCGCTATGCTCGAGTACCACAGCGGGACGCCAGTATGCTTCCACGAGGCGCGAGGCGACTAACCCGACGACTCCCTTCGGCCAATTTTGTCCCAAAACCAGAAGCATCTTCTGACTACCTTGCAATTCAACTTGGGATTTTGCTTCCGAAAAAATCTGCTCCGTAAGTCTTTGCCGATGAGCATTCAGACTCTCAAGCTGTCCTGCGTACATACCCGCTTCCCCCAAATCTTCCGTGGCAAGCAGCCGGAAGGCAATATCAGCGTGCTGAATTCGTCCTGCGGCATTTAGGCGAGGCGCTATGATAAAGCCGCAGGTAAAAGCATCGGGCTTGCGCGTGTCGGCTCCCGCATTTTGTAATAATACCTTCAACCCTGGCCATCTCGTTTTTTGCAACACTTTTAAACCAAAGTGAACGAGTATGCGATTCTCCCCTATCAAACTCTGACAATCAGCGATTGTTCCAATCGCGACCAGATCGAGGAGCCATTTCTCCCAGTGGGCCGGGAGGCGAATAATGCCTGTATTCAGATGAATCTTAGGGAATAAGCTTGTGTCCCAGGAAAATTCCTCTGCATACACTTCCTGATGCGGCAATGAGGCGATGGCCTGGACTACCTTGAAAGCGACACCCACGCCGGTGAGTCCTTGTATTTGCTTTATCGGATCGCGCTTTGGATTGATGACGGCATAGGCTTGGGGCAAATCCCCGGTAATATGATGGTGGTCAGTTATAATCACATCAACTCCTCTTGCTTTCGCGGCCTGTACCTCTTCAATAGCATTGATACCGCAATCGACAGTGATAATAAGCTGAACGCCTTTGTCTGCCAAAACGTTCAGCGCTTCAATATTTAGCCCATAACCCTCTGCAAAACGATCCGGGATATACCAAGAGAGATGCTCTGCACCCAAGGCCTGCAGTCCCCGGAACATCACTGTACAGGCAGTCACAGCGTCAGCATCATAATCTGCGTAGATCACGATTTTTTGTTTCTTGGCTATTGCTTCAAGAATCCTCGTCACTGCCCGGTCCATATCTTTCATAAGATATGGAGAGGTCAGACGTTGATATTGCGGATTCAAAAACTCTCCTATCTCACGAGATGCTATCAAACCGCGATTGCTCAGAAGCTGTAAGATAAGAAGAGGGAATTCTGGAAATTGAGCTTGGAATTCCGGACTAATTTTTTCTTGAATAACCCACTTTCTTTTCATAGAATTTCTTTCGGTTATTGTAATTCTATCATGAAAGTCAGATCTGGGCTATGATTTTTGTTCAAAAAAAACCGCTGTATGCGGTGCCGAGAAGAACAGCTCGGATCTTGTGAAGGGCGTGTTACATAAATTCTTCAAGCAAAGACGTGATGTCGATTTTAGACAAATCATGCTTGACTAGAGGAGCTCGGCTCAGTTGTGGAAAATGATCTTCGAGAATGTCACGCTCTTCCCGATAGAAAACCCCTAGGGGTATCTTTTCATCAAACGGCTGCTGAGAAATCTCCCATGCCTTAAAATGGTTGTCCGGCATATAACCGGTGGTTTCGAGCTTGTATATCCTCTGCCTATACCAATCATACGACAACTCAGGATTGAAGGTAGGACAGGGCTGCATGACGTCGATGAAGGAAAATCCCCGGTGCTTGACCCCCTGTACAATCAGGTCCGAGAGATGAGGAATGTCGCCCGCAAACCCGCGTGCAACAAAGGTGCCGCCGGAGGTGATGGCGAGAGAGATGGGATTGAGCTGATATTCGAAAGCTCCCTCTGGATGCGCCTTCCCTTTGAAGCCTTTCATCGAAGTCGGGGAGGCTTGACCCACCGTGAGAGAATACACGTGGTTGTCGTGTACAACGTAAGTAATATTGATGTTGGAGCGCACCGTCTGAATGAAATGATTGAGCCCTTCAGCAAAGCCATCCCCATCGCCACCAATCACAATCACATCCAATTCGTGATTTGCCAGCTTGGCGCCGATCGCAGCAGGAAGTGCCCGCCCGTGCAGTGAGTGAAAGACATTGCCTTTTACAAAGCTGGAAAAATTACCGGAACAGCCGATACCGAAGACGAGCACTACTCTGTGCGGTGGCAAATTTAATTTGACTAAAGCATTTTTAAGAGACGCCCAAATGCCGAAATCGCCACAACCGGGGCACCAAGTCGGAAAATGTTCCGAGTTGAAATCCTCGGCACGGAGCGGATTGGTAAGCTGGGGATTAGGAATCATTTCTTTTCAGCGGATTCTCCTTAGTTTACTTTATTACTTCATGAACCTTGTCAACAATTTCATGTGGCCAGAAAGGGCGGCCATCGTACTTGCGCAAATGATGTTGAGGGACGATGCCTACATACTGACGAATCAGGCCATCAAACTGTCCGGTAAAATTATTTTCTACCACCATCAGCTGTTTTGCGCTCTGTAGCATTTTCACCGCATCTTGGGTTGGAAACGGCCACAAATAATTGAAGTGAATGAAATTCACTGATACATTAGACAATTCTTCTAGTGCCTGCAAGATTGTGCCTTTTGTCGAACCCCAGGAAACCAGACTCAGCGATGCGTCTTTGGGCCCATACAGGTTCGGGGGTGGAATTTCAGCCCTCGCCCTTTCTAATTTCCTCATTCGTTTCTCCATCTGTGCATTGCGATTCGGAATATCTTCAATATTATATCCGTACTCATCATGCTCGTCTGAGTTGGTCTCGTGGATGCCTCCCGCAGTCCCCGGGAGCACTCGCGGAGATATGCCTGACTCAGTCACCTTGAAACGTAAATACTTTCCCTCTTTTTTTATATCTTCCGCGCTCACCCACTCCCCCCGTTCGATCTTGATTTTCGACTGATCGAAGGGTGCCACGGTTTTTCCTCCCTCGGCCAGATTTTTGTCCATCAGTACAAAAACCGGCATTTGGTACTTTTCGGCAAAATTAAAAGCTTCTGCGGTCAGATAAAAACATTCTTCTTGATCGCCCGGCGCTACGATCAACCTGGGAAACTCATCCTGAGCCGCGTGCATTAGAAATCGCAAATCCGCCTGTCCCGACCATGTTGGCAGGCCGGTCGCCGGTCCGGGCCGCTGGCCCATGTAGATAACAACAGGTGTCTCGGTAATGCCGGCGAGTCCAGTCGCCTCCACCATGAGTGAATATCCTCCACCCGAAGTACCTACCATAGAGCGGATACCCATGAAGCCGGCTCCAATTGCTGTGTTGAGTACGGAAATCTCATCTTCCGGCTGCCGCACGACCATCCCAACCTTAGGCCCTTTCTTAGCCATGAACTCGAGCAGGCTGGATGAAGGCGTCATCGGATATGCGAAATACGCCCGGCACCCGGCAGCGATTGCCCCGAGTCCCACCGCCTCGTTTCCCGTCACATACATCTGCCGTCTCTCTCCCAGTCTTGTTACCTGGTGGGGAAACAGCTCGGGGAAAGTATCGCGAACAAACTGGTATCCGGATGAAGCTGCTTTGACGTTTTGATCGATTATAGTTTGTTTCTTTTTGGCAAACGCTTCTCTCAAGATCGCGAGCAAGCCCTCGACTGGCGCACCCAGCACTGCAAGGGCGGCGCCCAAGGCGACGGTATTTTTCATCAATTCCGAGCCGCCAACGTCTTTGGTAATCCGCGACAGCGGGACCGGATACAGCTTCCACGGTCCTGTGCCAGGCTTTGTTTTCTCAGAATCATATATCACGCCTGCGTCAAAAGATAACTCGCTTTGGTGCAAGTCCACGGACGCCTGGTTAAGTGCTATCAAAAGATGCACCGGCCGAGTATGATGGTGCACGCGCTCGCCTACTGTGACCTCAAAGGTATTGTGCCCGCCGCGAATAAGCGATGGGTACTCCGTGTAGTCGAACATTTGATACCCCATGCGAGATAGAACCTTACCAAGTGTAGCGCCGGCAATCTTGATGCCAAAACCCGCTTCGCCGGCAATCTTGATGGTGATATTTTGTGCTGGGTTATTCATAAGAAACGAGTATTTTGGGCAACACTATTTATTCGTAATCCCAATCACGGCAGTTGGCGGATTCGCCGTTACAGAACGCAAGCTAAGGTGCAGCCCAAGGGCTTCATACTCCGGGTGCAATTGCTCTCCTAAATATGTGTATGCGGACTCGCCGGTTTTTACATTGCGAATCGTCAACTGAACGCCCCATTCAAGATCCTCATCAGCACACTGTCCGTCCGCTTTTGGTTTGGCACAGACCCATCTGTCGATCCGATCAGCTTGGACGCGAAGTCCGGAACGCTCAAATACGGTACCCGCTTGAAATTTTATGACACGCGTCGGTGCGAAAAAAAACCAAGCCGCCCAGACTCCTGCCGCTATGACGAGAAGTAACAGAAAAACGATGAGAATCTTAGATGTTTTCATATTTACTCGAGTTTTACCTAGTCTTCAAGTGTCGATGTATCGCCCGGATCCTCACCCAGTTCTTGAGCGCGCAAAACGCGCCGCATGATCTTACCGCTCCGAGTCTTCGGCAACTTGCTGACAAAAACAACCTCATCGGTCACGGCCAGAGGTCCGATTGTCTTGCGAATATGCTGACGAATTTCTTGCGACAATTCAGGGGATGGCGCAAAGCCGGACTTTAAGATTACGAATGCTTTCGCCACCTCGCCCTTCACCGGATCCGGCTTCCCAATGACGCCGGCTTCAGATACTGCTGGATGTGACACTATAGCGCTCTCAATCTCGGCGTTGCTGAGTCTATGACCCGCTATCTTAAGCACATCGTCGGACCGTCCTTGGATCCAGAAATATCCATCTTTGTCGCGTCTAGCCATGTCCCCAGTAAGGTACACTCCGGGTATCTTCTCAAAATAAGTCTCCAGATAACGCTGCGGGTTCCGAAACAATGTTTTAAGCTGTGCTGGCCATGAATTCTTTATGACCAAGAACCCCCCCTTGCCAGGAGGCACCGACTTGCCGGTTTTGTCGACGACATCTGCTATTATTCCGGGGAAAGGCTTGTACGCCGACCCAGCTTTCAGAGGCACAGGGGGGAGCGGGCAAATCATGAACATGCCTGTTTCCGTTTGCCACCAGGTATCCATGATCGGGCAGCGTTTGTTGCCCACATGCTCGTAATACCATAGCCACGCCTTGGGATTAATGGGCTCTCCCACAGAACCCAGGAGCCTAAGACACGACAAGTCGTGAGCCTTGACGCCTGCCTCTCCATACTTCGCCATCATTCGAATCAAGGTAGGCGCAGTATATAGAATGGTCACATGGTGGCGCTCAACCATCTCCCAAATCCTGTCTGTTTTCGGGTAATCCGGAACTCCCTCAAATAGAAGCGAAGTAACGCCGTTCATCAGCGGTCCGTAGACGATATAACTATGTCCCGTGATCCAGCCCGGGTCAGCGGTGCACCAGTAGACATCACTTTCCCGAAGATCGAATACGAGCTTAAGTGTCGTGTAAACGCCAACCATATATCCTCCGTGAGAGTGAACGACGCCCTTAGGAGTACCTGTTGTTCCGGAAGTGTATAGAATGAAAGCCGGGTCCTCAGAGTCCATCACTTCCGTATCGGGTACGGGCAGGTCTTGTGCGATCAACTCGTGGTACCATAGGTCCCGTCCTTCCTTCATTGTCACTGGGTTTTTAGCATGCTGGACAATGATTGAGTGCTGGATTGAAGGACAACCGGCTGACAGAGCTTGATCAACCACTTCCTTAAGCGATAGGGTCTTTCCTCTTCGGAAACTGCCGTCTGTCGTGATTATCACCTTGGCTTCGGCATCTTCTACGCGCTTCTGTATCGCCTGAGCAGAAAAACCAGCGTACACGACAGAGTGGACGATTCCCATCTTGACGCATGCGAGCATGGCGACCGCAACTTCCGGTATATTAGGCATATAAATCGCAACGCGATCGCCTTTGTTGAGATTAAGCGATCTTAAGCCAGCAGAAAACTTGTTTACCGTCTCGTGGAGCTGCCCATATGTGATTGTCCTTGTATCGCCGTTCTCCCCTTCCCAAATGAATGCGGCCTTGTCCTTGACCGCGGTCGCCTGATGGCGCTCGACGGCGGCAGTATACAAATTGGTTTTACCTCCCGCGAACCAGCTATAGAAGGGTTTCTTGGAATCATCGAGAACCTTCTTCCACTTTTTCTTCCAAGGAAGTTCGGAGGCAAAATCCGCCCAGAAGCCTTCAGGGTCTGCTTCAGCACGCCGATATAGAGCCTCGAAATCTGATGCCCTCGCATTTCGGGCGAAAAGTTCGGGAGCATTATACAAAGTATCTTCGCTTAGTAGTACCTCAGTAGTACTCTCCTCTTTTTCTTTTGGCTGACTGTTTTTTTCTTCGGGCATGGAGTTGATTTTTATTTCATTCAAGTTTGAAAGGCGTGATGCTTATAGTATATCACACTCGCTGTTGCTTACTGCGGCTTCCTCAACTGGCGAATCAAGGTCGGCAGCAGGCTGATACCGGTCATTTGCTGGGGTTTAGGAAGGTGCATGATATCAAGCAAGGTAGGTGCTACGTCGGACAATAGTCCTTCCGGAACTTGAGTTGCCAGATAGAGATAGCCAGGCTTCCGGGGTCGGGGTAGTTCGAGTCCCCGGCCAATCAAGAGCAGCGGCACCGGATTGGTGGTGTGCGACTTATGGATTCTCCCGCTATGCACTTCATGTACTTCCTCTATGTTCCCGTGATCCGCGGTAATCATTATCAGAAGCTCCGGATGCTTCTCGGTCACTTGGTAAATTCTCCGCAGGCATTCGTCAATCGCCTTTACTGCCGCGATTGAAGCGGTAAGATTCCCTGTGTGCCCGACCATGTCGGGGTTCGCAAAATTGAGGAGATAAAAATCAAAATCTTTATCGATCGCCTCTATGAGCCTCTGAGTGAGCTCGGGTGCGGACATCTGCGGAACATTCTGATAACGTTCTTCGTACAAAGTGTTGGAGGACACCTTATCCCAAACTTCCCCCGTGCCTGGCTCTTCCCGGCCATTGCTGAAAAAATAAGTCACGTGCGGGAATTTTTCTGTCTCTGAAACATGGTACTGTTTCAGGCTTTTTGCAGCAAGCACCTCACTGATAGTTTCGGGTACTACGATCTTTGGAAAAGCCACTTTGACTTCCAAATCCCGACTATACTCTGTCATCGTCACAACTTCAATATTGAGAATACGTGGATAAGCCGTGGAAAATTTGCACCTGGAGGGATCGGTTAAGGCTGTCGTCAACTGGATCATGCGGTCGGCGCGGAAATTGAAGCAGATGACCGAGTCAGAGCTCTTGATACCAATAGGCTGGGTTCCGGGAGGGACAATCAGGGTGGGAGGAATCGTCTCGTCGAAGACTGAAACGCGATAATACTCATCTACTGCCCCAAGCGCTGAGCTGGCTGTCTGTGCTTGGCCTAAAACCATGGCTCGGAATGCCAGTTCGGTTAAATCCCAATGTTGCGCCCGATCCATTGCGAAAAATCTTCCCGTGACAGAGGCGATTCTTCCGCCGCCGTTTTGCAAAATTTTCTTCTCCAATTCCTTGACCGCTTCTCTACCGGAGTCCTGAGGAGTGTCACGCCCATCAGTGATGGCGTGAATGTATATTTCCTTCAATCCCTTCGACACCGCCAGATCAAGAAGAGCATAGAGGTGCAATTGGGACGCATGAACGCCCCCTGAACCCAACAAGCCAATCAGGTGGAGAGCTGAATGGTTGGTCAGTGCATGTTCTATCGCGCTTATAAGGGCCTCGTTTTTGAAAAATGATCCAGACGTTATCTCGCGATCGATTCTCGGTAAGTCTTGAAGCACTATCCTGCCAGCACCCAAACACATGTGACCTACTTCTGAATTCCCCGGCTCTCCCCAGGGCAATCCCACATTCGGTCCCGCTGCTTGCAGGGTCAACGACGGATAGCGGTTCACGAGTGAATCGAAGGTTGAAGCTGACGCGCGACAAATTGCATTACCCGGAGTCGCTGATGCGACGCCAAATCCGTCCAGCACGATGAGGAGTATTTTTTTGAAAACTAGTTTCATAAGATTTCGCTAGTGCCGCAAGAGGCTAACGCCAAGCATCTCTTTCGGCTTTGAAAGACCCATTAAGTCCAACACTGTTGGCGCGATATCCCGTAGTGTCCCGGTTCGCAAATTTACGGATTGGCCGCGAAGGTTCTCATCTAACAATATGAACGGCACTGGATTACGAGAATGTTCTTGGAGCTGCTCTTTTGTATGAGGGTCGATCATCTCTTCTGCGTTACCATGGTCGCCGGTGATAATCATTGCGCCGCGCTGGGCCCTCACCGCTTCCCATAAACGCCCGAGTTGCTTGTCGATCTCTTGAATCCCTAGTTTCGCGGCCTTGATGTCTCCTGTATGACCCAACATGTCCGCATTAGGAAAATTGACCAGGCAAAAATTGTACAAACCTGTACGCAAGTTGTCGACGAGCTGATCAGTAATCTCGGGGGCGCTCATTTTTGGTTCCAGATCAAAGGTGGCAACGGGTCGGGAATCAATCCTCACCCGCTTTTCGTTACGGAAAACGCGATTAGTATTGCCGTGGAAAAAATACGTTACGTGTGCGAATTTTTCCGATTCCGAAATATAGAGCTGATGAACATCGTTGAATTTCTCCAAATAAGCCGGCAGGCAATTGAATACTAACCGCGTCGGATAAGCGATAAGCGCGGGGAAATCGCTTGAGAATTCAGTCATAGTGACGAAAAATAAATCTTCGAATTTTTTAAATTCCCACACTTCTCCCGCCTCCCCATCGATGAAATCGGGCTGCAGGAAGACACGGGTCAGCTGTCGAGCCCGATCAGAGCGAAGATTGTAGAAGATGACCGAATCGCCTTCCTTGATGGTAACAGGCGCAGATCCCCCGGTTTTCCGAGGCTGAGGAATAACAGTGGGAGCAATAAATTCGTCGGTCTCGCCTCGATTATAAGCCTTCTGGATCGCCTGATACGCATTCTCGGCTACCCGTCCTCGTCCGTATACCATGGCCTCATACGCTCGCCAGACCCGGGAATAATTATGAGCGCGATCCATGGCATAGTATCTTCCGGCAACCGTCACTACAGTTCCAATCCCGATGCTATTCATAGCCAGAATCATCCGTTTAAGGAATTGTTCAGCTGATTTTGGAGGAGTATCTCTACCATCAGTGAGAATATGGAGGTAAACTCTCTCGAAATTATTTCGTTTGAAAAACAACAATAGCGCCTCGGCGTGTTCAGGCTCGACATGTCCCGAACGCTCGTCCGACAACAAGCCGATCAGGTGCACGGAACTACGATTTTTCTTCGCGTGATTAAGCGCTTCCACGAAAGCTGCGTTTTTGAAGAAAGTACCGTCCCGGATGCTTTCCGAAATTAGGATTTTATCTTGTTCAATTGTCCGCCCGGCGCCCATATTTTCATGACCCGCTTCCGAATTACCCGGTTCGTCCTCTTTCAACCCGACATCGCGTCCCGAGGCAGAAAGTTGGCTTGTTGGGAAATCCTTGAGAAAACGATTATAATTTGTTTTTTTTGCGGATGCGATGGCATTCCCGTCGCCGGGAGGAGCTATCCCCCAACCATCCAAAACTGTGAGAACGACTAATTTTTTCTTCTCCATTGGGGAAAAAATAAAACTTATATAGATAACTCTTTCTCAATCTGCAGCAGTCTATTGTATTTGGCGACCCTCTCACCGCGCGTGACCGAGCCTGCCTTGATATACTCGGCACCCAAAGCGACGGCAAGATCAGCAATGAAAGTATCAGGCGTGTCGCCTGACCGATGCGACACGATGCGCTTTATGCCGTGTTGGTGCGCGAGTTGTGCGCAGGCTATTGTCTGAGACAATGTTCCGACCTGATTGGGCTTGATGATGAGTGCACTGATGGCCTGGGTATCAATCGCCTTCTGAAGCCTCTGCGTACTGGTCACGGTCAAATCATCTCCTACCACGAGTATGGTATCTCGCAAGCGCTTACAGAGAATCTGCCAACCTGCCCAGTCGTCCTCCCCCAGACCGTCTTCGATAGAAAGGATCGGGTAAGTTTTTGCCAATTCAGCGTACCAGGCAATCAGCTGGTCGCGGGAAAAAGACGCTTTTTCCCGCTTGAAAAAATATTCACCGGCCTGCCCACCCCGAGTGAGCAGGGTCGCAGCCACGTCAAGCGCGATCCGCGCAGAATCAGCGGGCAGGCTCACCCTCTGTATTGCTTGCGCGAGCACATTGAGGGCTTCCCGATTGCCGCTCAACCCGGGAGAGAATCCGCCTTCCAACCCGACTCCGACTGCAAGTCCACGGGATGCGAGAATATCCTTAAGTTCGGCGAAAGTCTCCGCAGCCCATCGGACTGACTCGGCAAAAGAAGCCGCTTGCGGCACCAACATGAATTCTTGGATGTCCATGCCCGAATCTGCGTGAGCTCCGCCGTTTAAAAGATTGAACATAGGCTGTGGCAGCCGATACCGGGTGTCGGGCATCTGGTAGGCTTCTCTAATATATCGATATAGTGGCAGGCCGGAAACTGTAGCCGCGGCGCGAGCGCAGGCTAAAGACACGCCGAGCGCGGCATTTGAACCAATGTGTGATTTCTGAGGATCGGGATCAGCAGAGACGATGGCCTTGTCGATTTCCTGTTGGGAATCTACGACCATGCCTTCTACGTGTCGAAAAATCTTCTTCTCCACTGACTCAATCGCCCGCATCATCCCCTGACCGCGATAGCGCTTCTCATCATGATCACGGAGCTCATAAGCCTCGTGTGAGCCCGAGGACGTACCCGCCGGAACGCTAGCGCACCCGACTGTACCATCGTATAAAACAACCGAGACTTCCAGGGTAGGAATTCCCCGAGAGTCGAGAATCTCCAGGGCGTGCAATGATTTTATTTTCGCGCTTTTTAATGCCATGGGCTTATTGAGTCAAAGCCTCGATCGCCGGCATCGTCTCGCGACCTAAGAACTGAAGCATGGCGCTGCCTCCGCAAGACAGAAAGTCGATGTATTGTCCCATTTTTATCCGGTCGAGAGCATCGAGTGTATTGCCGCCACCTGCCACCCCGAACGCGATACCCCGGCATCGCGAAGCGAACAGTCGTCCGAGCGCTTTGGTTCCGTGCGCGAAAGCATCAACTTCAAACATGCCCATCGGTCCGCTCCATACCAAAGTCCTCCCTTGCTTTATAAACTCGCTATAAGAGCGTATTGTCTCGGGTCCAATATCGAGTATCATTTCCCCGGGTGAAATGCTGTGCGGAGCCGAAACTCTCGCGGTTCCGGCCTGTTTCAGGCTTCTGGCGACAACGACGTCTTTGGGCAGGACTATCTTGTCTTTATAATTTCTCCAGATCTCGCGTGCATCGGACACGCTGCCGCCCTCGAGTATTGACTTGCCAGTCTGGTAGTCTAACACCGCAAAAAATAAAGTCGCCAATCCTCCACCCAGGAGTACACGGTCGGCATGCTCGATCATGCCTTCGAGACCGTCTAGTTTTTCCCCCAGCTTGACGCCGCCGATCATGGCGATATAAGGGCGCTTGGGCCGATCGAGCACAAGCGAAAGCGTTTTGATTTCTTGTTCGAAGTTCAACCCGGCATAGTGAGGCAGCAGTCCCGGCAGGGCGACTACAGAGGCGTACTCTCGGTGAGCCGTTGCGAAGCTGTCGTTAACATAAATTTCCCCGTATTGGGACAGTTTTTTGGCAAAATCCAAGTCTCCCTCTTTCTCCCCGCCCTCAAACAAAAGATTATCCAAACATACAATGTCCTTTTTGACTATTGACGGAAGGAACGCTTCCACCCGAGAAGCAATGGGGCTACCCTCGAGAAAATACATGCGGGGTATGTCGTGTTCGGGCAACTTTCGCGCTCGCGGAGCTACGGGAAAAAATCCATATCGCAAAAGCTCGGCCACTTTCTGCGCAACCGGCTTCAGGGATAACTTCGGGTCCTGGCCCTTGGGCCGACCAAGCTTGGAAAGCAAGACAACCTTGCAGTCTTGATCAATTAGATACCGGATGGTCTCAATCGAGCGCTGCAGGCGGAAATCATCCTTCACTTCCAGACCATCCAATCCCTTCGTCATCGGGACGTCAAAATCCGTCCGCACAAGGATGGCCTTATTCTTAACATTTGCTTTCTTGAGGGAGGGAAGATTCATCTACTTTGTGAATTTGAAGGTAGATATGATTTGATTAAAAAGCTCCTCTCCTTTTTGCTGCTCATCTAAATGATAGCGAAGATGAACCTTATACCACGTGCCTCCACGAAAAACCTGTGCATAGAGTTCACCCTGGGGTATGTGTATACGAACATCATTGATCATATAATCTTGCGGCGTTGTGAAGTTATACTCTTCCCCTGCCCAGGAATCCAACAAGACCCTAGTCGTGCCGCCTTCGAAATTGGCCTTCACCTGATCTGTCCACGCCTCTATCTCCTGGCAACCTACGTATTCGTTTCCACTATTATAAGGACTTATAGACACACACTGCTTATTCGTGGCAACCGCCAAATGGTTGACAGTATTCTGTGTTGTTGTGACAGCCGTCGCCGGATACTGTATTTCAAATCCATCTATTTCATTCCGATAAGTTTTCCAACCTGCTATATCGGTCGTGGCTTGCTGACTAATGAATTTGAAGGTCGCGAGGACCTGATCGTATAATTTCTCGTTCTTTTCAGCATCGCGGGGCGAGGTCAGTTGTATAGTGAAAATGTTGCCGCTGGAGACGAAAACCGTTGTCTTGACGAGCGTCCCAACCCATGTTTTATCGTAGACCATCGGCGGAGTGTCAGGCTTGAGTATGCGCATCTGAATTGCAGTTTCCCCGTCGATTTCGATTTGCTTGTCCGGGTCATAATACGATTTCAAAATACTATACCCGCCTTCCCGGTCTTTTTCGGATTGCGATAGCTTTACCAGCGAAAGTGAATCGATATTTTTCTGAACACTGATATAGATCTCCCCGCGTGATGTCGAGTTGCTGCCATTCTCAATGAGCCATGCTTCGCTCCCTGACTCTCCCGCGGTCACCGCCCAATCGACAGGATGGCGAATTTCAAATCCAAGGCTGGTGTTGCGATATGTCTGCCACTCGGACACTGTATTTAATTGACTGACAGATTCGCGCAAAGATTCTGACCGATGCTGCAGAACCACAAGCGCGCTCGCGGCAATCACGATCAAGGCGACACATACCAAACCCATCCATCCAAGATGGCTTTTTATGTTTTTGGAAAATTGTTCGGTATTTGTATTTATTTGTTTACGGTTTTAAAACTTTACCTTAACTCTTCATCACAAGTTCAACTTCTTCGACGAGCCGGCTCGCGTACCCCCATTCATTGTCATACCAGGCAAAGACCTTGACTAGATCGCCATCGAGTACGCGCGTGAGGCCAAGATCCACGATCGCGGAATGTGTGTTGCCTATTACGTCCGAAGAAACGATCGGATCGTTAGTCACTTCCAAAATATGTTTATACATGGGGTTACGGGAGTATTCCAGAAATGCCAGGTTCACTTCCTCAATAGAAGTCTTGCGGGACACAAGAACGGTAAAATCGGAAATAGACCCCGTCAACACGGGCACCCGAAGCGCCAAACCGTCGAACTTCCCTGAAAGCTCCGGTAACACTGCCTGCATTGCGTCTGCCACCCCGCTCGTAGTCGGGATGATGTTGGCTGCAGCCGCCCGGGCTCGTCGCAAGTCACGCTTGAGCGCCGGAGGTGGGCCGTCAACCAGATTCTGCTCTGCAGTATAAGCATGAATAGTCGTCATCATACCTTTGACGATGCCGAATTTATTCTGCAGAACAGCGGCTACCGGCGACACGCAATTGGTAGTACAGGAGGCATTGGAGATCACCTGTTGGCCCGAGTACTTCTTATCGTTCACTCCAAGCAAGAAGGTCTCGATGCCGCCTCCGTGTACCGGGGCAGATACGATTACTCTCCCAGCGCCCGCTTTTATGTGAGCGGCGGCTTCGCCATCCTTCGTATACCGCCCGGTACATTCAAGCACTACATCTGCCTTAAGAGATTTCCATGGCAAAAGCGTGGGATCTTTGAAGGCTGTAACCGGAATCTTCCGTTTATTCACGATCAAATTCTTACCATCTTGATCAACAGGGAGATCAAAACGGCCGTAAACCGTGTCATATTTTAAAAGGTGCGCAAGTGTTTGAGTGTCCAGCAAATCATTGATCCCCACTACCTCCATTGAGGGTTTTTTGGAGACGATCTTAAACGCCGTCCGCCCAATCCTCCCGAAACCGTTGATCCCGACCCTAATTTTTGCCATATTTTTTGATTTTGTTTCTAAAATATTGTTTAAACTTTTCGATTTATTATACTATGAATCTTCTGATAAAACAAATTCCTCGGACTGACCGAGGAGAGCTTGCTGAAAAAATTCATCCTACAAACTTCTAGCTCGAAAACTTGGGTGCCTGCGCAGTTGAAGCTCGATCCGGGCCCGTGACAGCAGACCGTTTTGAACCCCAACTTGGCTTATCTCTGAAGCTGCGTTCACCGAGCCCCATAAGACAGCCTCTTGGATGGGCCGGCGACGAATGAGGGCGGCGCAAGTTCCTGCAGCGAACGAGTCCCCCGCTCCGGTCGCATCAACGCGACGGGCCGGGAATGCTCCTACTCTCCAAAACTTTGTACCATCAAAACAGGAAGCTCCTCTGGGCCCCAGGGTCACGATAATTTTCTTGGCGCCAAGTCTATGCAGGCTCGCAAGCTGAAGCTTAAGGTCTTTAGCCTTTTTGCCGGTAATCACCTGTGCCTCTTCAAGATTAACGAAAAGCAGATCGCAGGTTGCGACCATACGCCGGACAGAGGCGATGGAATCGTACAATTGACGAGAGCCGGGGTTGTAAGCCAACCTTACTCGCGCCTTCTTAATGAAAGCCGAAACCTGCTGATACAAAGTCTCATAACCTGCCCCTAGTGAGGTCAGATACAACCAGCTAGCCCTCATAGACGGCAACCGGTAAGGCTTCTGGGAATGGAAACTTAAGACCGTCCTATCCCCGTGCGTGACGAGTATTACGCTTTTGTCAGTTTCCAGATCCTTTGAGCGAACGACAAAACGCGGGTCAACTTTTTCTTTAAGGATCCTGTCATACAGATACTCGCCGTCATGTCCCGCGCCGAGATAAGTGTGAATTGCAGTTTTCAATCCAAGACGGGAAAAACCCACGGCGGTGTTCAGCGCATTTCCCCCGGGGAAAAATAGAAACTCAGAAACGGGAGTTTTCTGAGAATATGCCAAGACGAGCCGGCCGCTGCGGCTGCCCGATCCTTTCAGCAACAGGCCTTCGTCAAGCTTCAAGTAATGATCGAGCGTACAGTCGCCGATTGTGATGACGTCAAGTCGACTCTTAGGCATCGTTTTCCATTTTTCGAATTTTTTTTATGCAGCGGACGTTATAATCTGAACCCGAGAAAGAGGTTGATAGCCACGTCGCGATGATTTCTTTCGCGACGTCAGAGGAAATATACAGACTGGGCAAACACAGCACGTTGCTGTTGTCCTCAAGCCTGGTTTTCTCAGCCAGCGAAGGCGTGAATACAACGGCAGCGCTCACATTCTTGACTTTGTTGGCCGCGATGCACATGCCCGTCCCTTTTCCAGAGAAGAGAATTCCTCGGGAGTAGTGATTCCCCGCGACTTTCTCGGCAACCAATCTGGCAAGATCAGGATACTCCACCAATGTGTCATTGTCCGGCCCCCAATCCTCCACCTTATACCCACGAAGTTTGAGGTACTCCAGCATTTCTTCTTTCAATCTATAGCCGTTTCTCGATGCAGCGATGTAAATCATGTCTTATGTTTTGCTTTTTCTTGAAGCTACCCCTTGCACCCAATGCTGCAAAAACTGCAGCGTCACTAACTCAATTCGATTATTTTAGAAAATTCTAAAGCGTTTAGACTCGCACCGCCCACCAGATAACCCTGGAGATTGGATTTTTTCTTTAATTTCGGCACGATGCTGGCATTCACCGACCCCCCGTAGAGTACCGGGGTTCCATCCGCAATTATTGTACCATAATGTGAGCTTATTTGCTCTCGTATCAACGATGCCGCAGCGGCGATATGCTTACTTGTCGCAGGACGGCCTGTTCCTATCGCCCAGGTAGGCTCGTAGGCAATAATAATCCGCCCTCCTGCCAGAATCTTACCCGGTATTCCCCGCACTGCTGTTGTCAGCTGGATTCTAGCCGCTGCCAGACATTGCTCGGGTTCGCGCAACCCCTCACCACCGCCGACACAAAGCACCGGGGTCAATTTTCTCTTTAACACATGACGAAGTTTTTTCGCGACCATTTCGTCTGATTCCTCAAGATACATGCGCCTCTCTGAGTGTCCGAGCAGAACGAACGCGGCTCCGTGAGTGCGGATATACTCGCTCGAAATCTCTCCTGTGTATGCGCCAGAAGCTTCCCAGAAGCAATCTTGCGCGCCCCAGAAGAGCTGCGGAAATTTCTTCGAGAGCTGCGCCAAAAAATATACTGGCGGGCACAAGACTACTTCGGCTGATCCGCGGTTTAGCATCTGTATGCGAGATGCGAGGCGATCAGCTTCGGCGAACGTGGAAGGGTTCATCTTCCAGTTACCTATGATGTACTTTTTCATGTGGATCCGCCGCGAAGATACTCCGCTGCCTGTTCCGGCGGTATCGTATTAACGTAAATCTCAGTCCCCAGCTCCAGGCCAGCCCAGATATTGATCCGCGGCAAGATCACAAGATGCCAATGATACGCTTCTTCGTTATGATTCACGTTTTTGCTCCGTAGAAAGGGCATCGTGTGCAAATAGAAATTATACGATGGGTTCTTAAGCTTATCGTGGAGCAGGCGGAGGGATGATTTCAGCACAGCAGCGAGATCCTGTCTTTCTTCGCGTGTAATGTGATTAAAATTCGCTTCATGCCGCTTCGGCATGATCCGCATCTGGTAAGCCATCTTGCTCTCGAACGGACATATTACCACGAAATGCGCCGTCTCGAATATTAGGCGCCTCTTACCGCTCCGCTCGTGACGCAGTATTTCGCAGTAAAGGCATTGGTCGAAGATGTCATAGTGTGATGAGGACCCACGCAGCTCTTGCTGAATATGCGGACCCAAAAAAGGCATCGCAAAAACCTGCGAGTGTGGGTGTGTGAGTGAAGCGCCGCCAAGCTTCCCGTGATTTTGTATGATATGGACGTATTTAACTGATTCGTGTTTTTCTAGTTCGTTGATCCGGTCGATATAAACTTGAAGCATCAGATCAACATCCTCTACTGCTAAGAGCGCGACCGGACGATTGTGCGGACGCGTAATAATGACCTCGTGCGACCCTATGCCCGGCAAGCGCACATAAAAATCCCTCTTCGGAACTTGCTGCTCAAGGGTGAGGACGCCGAATTTATTGGGTACGACGCGAATCTTCCAAGCACCCAAGCTCGGATACGTAGCGATCGGGGCAGGTGTTTGGGCTTCGGATCCAGGACAGAAAACACAACTTTCAAGCACCTCGGGAAGATCGGCAGGCGTTGCTTCTTCCGTGTGAAATTCGTTCGGCCGCCCTGACCGGGAAGGAGCGATCAAGACCCATTCTTTGGTTACAATGTCTTGCCTGAATTCTGACATATTAAGATGCAGCGACTGGCGGACTGAGCTTTCGCTCCAATATTCAATATTGAATGAAGTTTAGTAGCCGGTGGAACGAAGCTGTTGCACTTCTTTGTCGATAGAAGCAACCTGCGACGCGATGAACCCGGTCAACACTATAAGAAAAATCAGGGCAGTCGAAATAACCCAGATCATAATCCTATAGGCTTTAGGAAACACTTCGACGGACATGGTGTTTTTGTTTTAATGATTAGTTTTTAAAATCAGAATGTGACAAATAGTTTTCCAAAAGTATGCGTGCAGATTGATTGTCTATTTGAGACTTCGATCGGTCTTGTTCTTTTGATGCGGATAAGTCTGATTTTGCCTGCCGCGTTGTGTAGCGTTCGTCGACTGCCGAAATTGGGAAAGCAAACTCTGCCTGCAAACGGCGTTGAAATTCAAGCGCTGCTTTTGTCGATTCAGTCTTATTCCCTGACAGACTCCAAGGCATGCCTATGATAAGTCTCGATACTTCGTAATGCTTAACTAGCTTCCTAATACTTGTAATTAGCTGGTCGCCGGACTCCACGGGCGGCTCTGGCGTGCTTACGATCGTACCAGTAGGGTCAGATATCGCAACGCCGATTCTTTTGCTCCCGTAGTCTAAAGCCATGATCCTGCCCATGCTTTATTTATCCCCCGATGCTTCACCCAAGGTCAATAGCACTTCTTTCGTATCTTTGCCTCCCTTGAGGATCTTCAAAATTATCTGCGTCCCGGGCTTCAAAGAGCGTATTGCTGAACTTACGGGATGGTCGCTCGTAATCTGCTCGCCATTGATCTCTAAGATCACATCGCCTTCCGCAAGTCCCGCCTTCTGTGCGGGGCTTCCCGGGACAATCGCCACATCGGCAGACGTATCCCCTCGGATAATCAAGGCTCCGTGGTCAGCCGAGATCCCCTGGGCTTTCGCTGATTCAGGCGTTAAAATTACGTAACGGACCCCAATGAAAGGGCGAAGGACCTTTCCATATTTCTGTACATCCTCTACGACCTTCTTGCCCTCATCTGAGGGAATTGCAAACCCGACCGCTTGTCCGAAACTGTCTATTGCCGTATTGACGCCGACCACCTGTCCAGCCAAGTTTAGAAGGGGGCCGCCGGAATTACCCGGATTGATTGCCGCGTCAGTTTGGATTACTGCTTGCAATTCTTCCACTGTTCCCGATCCGTTTCCAGCGGAGATAGTGCGACCTTTACCGGAGATAACGCCTGTGGTGACGGTGTTGGAAAATTCCCCCAGAGCGTTGCCAATCGCAATCACGCGCTGGCCGAGCTCAACCGAATCAGAACTGCCAAATTGCAGGGTCGCTAGATTCGTAGCGTCAATCTTTACTACTGCTAAGTCATTGAGAGGATCGCGGGCGAGAACCTTCGCGATATATTTCTTGCCGTCACTCGTGATCACCGTGTATTCAGCCTGCTGGTCTGCCACTACATGCTTGTTGGTCAGGATAAGACCGTCCGAAGAAACTATGAAACCACTCCCAGCACCGACCTGCTGTTTTTCTGTCCCGCCAGATCCGGCACTCGGGGTACTGCCGAAAAAATCTCCGAATGGATCAAAAAAATACTGTTGAACTTTCGGTAAATCTTTGCTGATGATGATAGATACGACTGCAGGATTGGCTTCCTTCACTACTTGAATGATCGCAGAGTTCTCATCAAGCTCCACTCGCCTGATTTCCGTCCCCGAAAACTGCGTTTGAGCAATACCGAGTCGAGCATCCAGCCACGGTCCTAAATAGCGCCCGCCAGCCATGCCTGAGATCGTACCCACAACAAGGCTAACTATAGCCGCAACGACAACGATCGAACTACGAGTAGACTGGAATTTTTTATGCAAGTCCAAATCGTCAAGCAACCCTGGGTCGAGAACGTCTTTCTGTATGACAGACGCTTCTTCTGGGGCTCCTTTTTTCACGTGTCCTTGTTCAACAATGTCGCTGTCCAGCGATTCGGGCGGACGATCGTCGGTTTTCTTGGACGTCACCTTTGAAAGGCTTATTTTAGTATTTTTTTCTTTCATCGAAGTTTATTTGCAGACGTCAGTATAACAGGTTTTCATCTATCAGGCAAAATGAACTAATCAGTTAATACACGCGTCTCACTTCTGTGGAATGGTGCTTTTAACTTGAAAATAGCCTTGACGTCTTGGGCATTTAAGGCGTCAATACTAAGCTGCCTAGATCCGTGATTGCTACCGTTTTTTCAAAATGCGCGCAGAGGCTGCCATCGGCCATAGCAATCCCCCACCCATCGGATAACATTTTGATTCGAAAACCACCCATTGAAATCATCGGCTCAATCGCAAGCACCATGCCCTCACGCAAAGCCAACCCCTCACCTGGATTGCCGTAGTTTGGGACCTTGGGGTCTTCATGGACTGCACGGCCGACGCCATGACCGACCAAATCCCTAATTACGCCAAACCCCTGGGACTCAGCGTAACCCTGAACTGCGTGCCCGATATCCCCGGTGGTGGCTCCTGGACGAGCGATCGCGATCGCGCGCGCAAGACACTCTTGCGTCACGTCGAGCAACTTCTGGATACGGAGTTCAATCGGCCCGACTGCAACCGTAATTGCCATGTCAGTAATGAAACCTTTGTACTCGACCCCGAGATCAAGGCCCACGATATCGCCTGACTTGAGTGTTCGCCCGCGACTCGGTATGCAATGTACCAACTCCTCGTTAATAGAGGTGCAAAGAGAGGCTGGATACGGACGCATGTCCTTCTCGTGATAGCCCAAGAAAGCCGGGGCGCCCCCTTCCGCGCGGATCGAACGCTCTGCGAGCGCGTCAAGCTTCAAAGTAGTTATGCCAACTACCGCGCTCGCTGCAACGGCATGGAGAGCGCGCGAGAGGATGGCACCGCTCTTTTGCAGCAACTTAATTTCATCGGGTGAATATATGTTGACCAAAAAATTTGTATTATTTCGCTAATCCCCTTCGCTTAAGTACTTTGAGGATATTTGCGTGAACCTTTGAAATACCGTGCTGGCCTGAAACCAATTCCAAGATCCTTTGCTTTTTGAAAAACCTTATGACCGGAATAGTCCGTTTGCGGTACATCTTCAGTCGCTTTCGAATTGCCTCTGGGGTGTCATCTAGGCGATGTATTAGAGTGCCTCCGCAGATGGGACAACGCGCACCTGCTTTGATTTTACCGCCTACTATGAAAATCCTACTGCAGTTATCACACTGTACTCTTTTATTAAGACGTCTGATTGTCTCTGAACTTACAATTCCGATCATTATGGCCAGGTCTAGGTTCCGACCCATGGCTTTGAGCCTACGAAGAAAAATCCTAGTTTCGCTTATTTGCCTCGCGAAACCGTCAAAAATTATACCCTGCGTGACAGGAATTCTTCTGATATGTGTTTCGAAAACCCGTAAAAGCTTGGGAACCGGGGTAAGGGTGCCGGTCGGCAACTGGCGCGCCAGATAGCGCCCCAGCGGCGTCTTCTGCTTTGCTGTTTGCCGCAGCGCTTCACCCGAAGACAGATGACGCAGCCCCAGTCTTGCTGCCAGCAGCTTCGCTTGAGTGCCCTTACCTGAGCCTTGGGGCCCGAAAAAAATAATATTGAGAGTTTTTGTCGGCTTCATCTAAAAATATAAATAAAAATCCTCCCGACAAACTAATTATAAGATAATTTTCTCATTTTGCCAAGAAAAAAAGGCGAATTCGCAATTGCGATCGCCTTGCACTTCATTTGCCCAGAAGCTTGTGCTGACGAATCTCTTCTGCAACCATTCTTACTGACTTTCTGGCCCATAACCTCAGCTCGGCATACGCGTAGACAACATCGAGAAGATTGTAGGCCACAACAAGCCTTGTGAATCCCGCCGCCTTCAATTTCTCCAAGCCTCCCTGCTGGCGATCAATCCAGATAAGACAAGGGTACGTGTCCGGGTGATCGGACCCGCAGGGATACTTATCCTGTCGGAGTTTAGCGGTAGCTGCAAGCTTGGATTTCCCGTCAGTCAGCGTGTTGTCTACCAGCCAGTAGGTTTGCCCAGAGTCGGGCTCGCCATTGACCCAGCCTCTGTGGGGACCGTGGTCCTTGCGAACTTCGCGCATGACTCGATAGCACAACCTCTTGCCATTGGGCATCTCGATGCCTTCTCGAAATGCAACCATGCTGGCGGCCTGGGCAAAGGAATTGCCGACAGTCGGGATGCCTATGAGACAAGGCTGGCCATCAGCTCGCAGGGTTTGCTTCGCAATCAGCGTGGCGATCTTCTCACCCACCATCCAGACGAGCCGCGGATGGTCGGTGAGATCCTGTCGGCCATGCACATAGAAGCGCGACTCGATTCCCGAGTTGAGTAAGTAGGGCTTGTCGCTAAGTGTGATGAAATGGCTAGTGGCCATTTCTTTCAAGAGCTCCAGGTCATCGTGAGTGTAAACGGCACCAGAGGGTGTCTGCATCTTACCTCCTATTTCAAACACCAGTAACTTAATAGGACTGCGACAGCTCGGCTACAATTCGCTTTACTGTTGCCACGGGGCCACCTTCCGACTCCGGGGTGTCGACAATCGGTCGTCCGATAACCAAATAATCACTCCCACCCTCGATCGCCAGTTGCGGCGTGAGTATTCGTGCCTGATCGGCACTGCCCGCCCACGTTGCCCAGGCGGTTCGGATACCTGGAGTGACTATCAGAAAGTCGTCACCGCACATCCGTCTAATGAATGGAGCTTCCTGCGCAGAAGCAATCACTCCGGCCAGACCGCACTTTTTCGCGAGCATGGCTCGCGTAATGACGTGAGCTCGAATCTCCTCAACTCCGTCGCCTTCCGACATATTGCCGTAACTGCTGCAAACTCCTATCTCCAAGAGTGCTTGGAAATCCAAGCTCGTGAGAACGGTGACTGCAAGTACAGGAATGTCTCCAAGCCCAGCTTCAATAAGGCCTTCTTTTGCGGCCAGCATCATCTTCTTCCCGCCGGCCGCATGGAGATTGATGAACTTGGGTCGGAACCTCGCAAGAGTTCGGGCGGCTTTCTTCACTGTCTCCGGAATGTCTTCGAACTTGACGTCCAGAAACACCCGGCCGGCAAGCTGCTCAAAAAGCTGGCGAGCCTTGTGTAAGCTGGTAACCGCGTCAACCATGGGATCCAGCATAAGCGAGGCCAGCGTTGAGTAGAAAAACTCGAATCCCAGTTTGAAACCGCCTACGTGGTCACTCAGCTGTGAACTTAGCGACAACGCCTCATCCACAGTTGATACGTCCAGAGCAACTATAATTTTCTCTTTCATTTCCCCTTCTTCGCCTTTTCAATATTCAGCGGAAGAAACTAAACCGCTGACAGAACATACTATCAAAAAAAACGTTTTGCGACAAATAAAAAAGCGCGAAACTCTATTTCAGTTCCGCGCCATAGAGCGCTCCTTGCGCAACAGTAAAGGCAATCCTGCCACTCCCCTCGAATCCATCGTACGGAGTGTAGCCTGCTTTGCTCAACATCTCATAGTGACGAAATACATGCCGCGCCTGCGGATCAATCGCCACCAGGTCTGCATCGGCTCCGACGTCAATCCCCGGGCGAGGCAGCCCCAGGATTCGGCCTGCGTTGATGGACATCAGATTCGCAAAATGGAAGCGACTGACTTTACCGCTTGCAACCATGCTGTTGTAGACTAGGAGCCCCGTGGTTTGCAGTCCGGGCAGGCCGCTGGCCACTTCGTCGTATGGCCTTGGAGAAATTTCAAGTGGGCGTAGGCGAACGATCCCTTTGTCCTGACCCAGATTGTGCGGCGCATGATCATCACTTATCACATCTACTATGTCCGGACGGCAAGTAAGCTCGAACATTCTTTTCATCTGTTTGCGACTTCGCAGTGACGGATTGCATTTGAAACCCGCTGCAAATTCCCCTTTGAGAAAATCAGAATTGAGGAAGAGGTATTGCGGGCAGGTCTCCACGTAAATTCCTGTCTGTCCGGCTTGGCGCGCTCTGTCCACTGCCTCAAGCGATTCGGGTGCTGACAAGTGACAAAGCAAGATCGCGCATCTGGTCTCTTTCTGCAATTCCAACGCCTGGATCACTGCCCGAAGCTCTACTTCGGTGTCTTGAATCTTGCAGTGGTCAGCGATCACGAGCTCCCGCTGGGCTTGAAGGCGCGTAAGATTGCGAAGACGAAGCTCTTCATCTTGCGCGTGTATTGCCAGAAGCACTCTGGCATCAGCGCAGGTGGCCATGACATAGCGCTGAATCTCGCGCTCTACGATTTTCATATCCCCTGTCGTTGAGGACGTATAGAGCTTGACGCCGCAGCATTGAGCGTAGCTTCGCAAATACTTGTAGTCTGCGTGGTTGGTCTTGGTTGCGCCGTACCAAAATCGTTTGTCGATGGGCTGGTCTCCGACAAGGATTATTTTGTCTTCGAGTGCCTGCAGTGTAGTCGTCTGTATCTTGGCATTGGGCATGGAGCAGACCAGCGTATATCCTCCGGCAATTGCGGCAGGTACTGCGGTAGCCCAAGTTTCCTTGTATTCCCAACCCGGCTGTCGAAAATGCACGTGCACGTTCCGGAAACCGGGATAGATCTCGAGATTGCTCCCGTCAAGATAGCGGTCGCAGAGGCTCGTGAAGCCGACTGCAACAATTTTCTTACCCTGGATCCTGATGGTTGCCCGGACCCCGGTAGGAAGCAATACGTCGCGAATCTCCCACGTTGCGTCGGTCATCTGATTCATGGTTCCTCCTTGATATCCGCTCATACTAGCAAATCGTCCCAATCAAAACAACACCTTGTTCGACAAAGTGTTGAGCAAGCTTGAAATGTCTATCTAGCCCTCTAGCCGCGCTGGGTCACGAGGTCATAGGTGGTACTCTTCTGGTCAATTGATGCTATCGGTAGAGCAATACTGAATTTCGAACCCTTGCCCTCGCCTGCGCTTTCGGCCCAGATCTTGCCGTGGTGTTGGGCCATGATGACTTTTGCCACGAAGAGACCAAGCCCAAGGCCAGCGGCGTAATTGCTCGAGTCTTTGGCCCGTCCAAACTTGTCGAAAATCCTGCCCGCTTCCTCGGGACGAATCCCCTTGCCGGTATCGGCGACACTCACTCGAACTTCTCCGGAAGTCTTCTTTACCTCCACCGTCACCGACCCTGACCTCGTGTATTTGATAGCGTTATCGATCAAATTATTAATCACTTGCCTGACCTTCTCTTTATCGATGGTCAGAAGCGGGATCTTCACGCTGGGCTTTTTGAAAATCAATTTCAGGTTTTTAGTTACAGCCGCCGGCAGGAGCACCTGAACGCTTATCTCCGTTAATTTCACAATGTCGGTCTCGGCATAGGTAAATTCCATTTTCCCCCGTTCGATGCGGGACACGTTCAAGAGATCCTCTATCAACGAAATCTGCGCGTTGTTGGTGATATTCAGCCTTTCAAGCGCATCGTGCAGGTCTTTGCTCGTTTCGCCAAAATCCCCCTCGAGAATGCTCGCCAGATACCACTTGATCGTCGAGGGGGGCGTTCTCATCTGATGGCTGACAAGTGAAATAAATTCCGCGCGCGCCCGATCGAGGGCCTTCAGCTGTTTGTTCGCTTCTTCCAGCTGCTTATCCAAAATCTGCAACTGCTCGCGCTGTTTGACCTCCCGAACTACGCTCCTGATCAAGAGCATGCCGAACACCAAGACGAGGATAAAAACCATTGACCGGAAAATGATTGCATTGAGGCCGGTGGAGAGCAAAACCTGTAACAGGCTGACTAAGGAAAGCACGAAGACTAAGATCTCAGAAGAAATCACCTTCACGTTCATCAATTTATGCTTGATCACCGCGTAGCTGGTGAAAGCAACGAAAGGAAATGTGAAAAATGCGCCTAATGGTATGAAAATAATCGTGTCAAAGAATACTGGCAGTACGAAATTGAAAGCAATGTAGCAGGAAAACGTAATGATAGTTCCGATGAGGATCAACCTATATTGAGTCCGAACCGTGTCCCGCGAAGCAAGCATTTTTTTTACGAGCAACGTAATACCGGCTGTGATGAGGACTGAGACCAATATGCCAAATACCGGCATGACGGGGCCCAATACATCGGGTGCGCCGGAGCCGTCAGAAGGAAGCTGGTTTATTTTCTCTATTGCCCATGGAGTCAGGGTGAGAAGAGAGCCGATTGCTGTCATCGGAAGCAGCACAAATTTATAGCTTCGGGAAAAAACTGTGATCTCTTTCGGGAATACGTAGAAAAAATGCAAAAGGCTGAAACAGTACCACACTGCAAAAAACAAGACGAACCGCAAGAGCCACAAAACAATGGTCAGAGATTCAAATTGATAAGCCAGGTAGTTGAGGCCGTTCCAGAAAATAGCAACGAGTGAAAAAAACAAAAACGCCACATTGGTGGCGCTCTTGGAATTATTGAAAAATACGACAAAACCTAAAATACCGATCGCTGCAATGACCGTTCCGACGGGTACGAGACTAATATTTTGAAGCAGATCCATTGTAAGAAAATCCTGACTATTCTTCGCTCACTATCTCGTCTACGCTAAAACGCGAAGAACGAGCGCTCGGTGCAGCGGCGCGGCCTATTCGGAGCACCACCGCCAGAGTGTCCCCGCCCGCGCCGAAAGCGGACGAGATACGGGCGAATGACGAGCGTATGAGTGCCTGCTGCGAACTCGCAAACGCCTGGCCGGATTCAGCCTGCAAGCGCTGCATAAAGAATAAAACTCCGGTCATAGGTTGCACGGCAAGCCCCAGCGAGGTTGACGTAAGCCAGAAGCGCTGCATCGCACGTCCTATGTGCACGAAATCTTCGGGCAGGTTCTGTCGAACTAGAAATGCCGCCAGAACGGCCGAGGCAGCATACGTCTTAGCGTTGTCTTTTGCTATCTGTTTCGAAACACCGAGGCGGGCGGCAAAACGCGCAAGTCCCCATCGGCGCAGAAGCTTGAAGGCTGGCTGCTGGGGACCGCGAAGCTCGAGCGTCTTGATGAAGAACCCTGTCTTATACCTGCGATCCTCTTCTTCTGTCCAACGAACGTGAGAATAAAAGAAGTCGTGCAAAGCGCGGTTCTCAAAAAGCAGACGCTCGTTCAGACTGAAAGCGTCGGATAAATCCTTTATCCGCGCCTGATCATCAATGAAGGAAGTTCGTACGCTCGCTACACTATCTGCTGCTGTTTTCAGAAGTACGTACTGGGCAGCATCTACAGGCGCTTTATCGTAAAGCTTACGATTCGTCGCGCGAATTCGCAAGTACTTTTCGAGCGGATCAGCTGAAATATCGGCTTGTACCAGATCCACTAAAGCAACAAGCGTAGGTTGAGACGCGTCCGGAAACAAGCGGACTCGCGCTTCGAGCCCTTCTGCCGAAGCCGCGATTTTCAAACTCTCCAAAAACGCGCCGTGTGCCGTCATTGAGCCCAGTTGATTGACATTATAGAGGGAGAGGTCCCGTTCGGGAACATTGTAAATCTCCAGACTGTTGTCTTTTACAACGACATGCCACGGCTGACAATTCTCCCCTGAGGGAGCGGTGGCGGCACCTTCAAGTATGTTGCGGATGTGTTGTTCCATGTTGATTAGAGTCCGAATAATTTTTTGAAATCTTTCACTATTCTGCGCCTCCGCCTTTTTGCTGCGTTGCCAGTGTATTGCGGATCGAGTGCCGCGTCCAAAGATATGAGCGAGCGCTTCTTTTCTACGGGCTGTGCTGTCGCTATTTTACGGGCGCAATATGCCAATGCGCTACCGTTGAGAAGCGCCGCTCCTCCAAGCTGCGGCCAGGAAACGATGCCGCGACCCATGTCAAGCAGTGATTGTTGCATACGCTCAGTGACATTTTCCGGACCGATATGGCGGGTTATAGTCCTGCCAATGCCAAACTTGTCCAAATTTTTGAGCATTTGGTAATTGACCCTGCCTAAACGGCCATGGAAAAAAGGCGTTTTGGAATTTAGATCGTAGCGTTCAATATCCACGACTACATTGTCTCCGTTGTCCGCACCCATAATAACTGGGAGATGGTTTTTGCGGGCATGTTCACGGATCAAATATTTCATCGCTATGTTGTCCAGCTCGTCGATTAAAAGCGTCAGTTTTGGTTTTGCGGAAAAAAAGTCTTTGATATTCTTCTCCGTCAATCCTTCACCGTATAGTTCCAACGACGCATATGGATTGAGCGCGTAAATCTGCCGGGCAGTCATTAAGACCTTCTCCAGCCCTAGGCTTTCTACGCCGGCCCTGATCCGATTGAGGTTAGATAAGGCAAGCCTGTCGAAATCCGCCAATCGAATCCTTTTCGCGCCGCCTTGAAGAACGATGGCTAAGATAACGCTGTTGCCCACGCTTAAGCCTGCGATCCCTACCACTGCATCATAGTACAGCTTCTGCTCCACTTCAGTAATCAAATGCCGATTCCGGGCAGTCCGCACGCGCTGGAAATCGCGCTCCGGAAGAAGGTGCACCAGAGTCGAGAGCCACGGATAGTACACCCAGTTTCCCTGTTCCATCAAATCCTTTTTGCCTGATTGCGAACGGAGGTAATCTTGAAAACTCGCTTCAAAATCTGGTTGATAAACAAGTTTGGGATGTTCGATTGCAAAGAGCTCCCGCAGCTGCTCTGGGTAGTCATCAGAAACCTGACGCACGGCCCGTTGGCGCATAAGTGCGCTCAAAACCTTCCGGTCAGCTGTTTTGCCAAGCTGCAAGATCAAAGGGCGTTTCGCGACCTCCGCATTTCGGACGGCGCTTAATTTTAGACGGAGTGAGCGAAGGGCTTGATTCATGATATTATTTAATGACCCATTTTTGTTTGATGCCTGTCCGGAAATACCGTTCATCTCCATGCGGTAATAACGTGACACGAGGGGTGACTTTTCTGGGAATCGACTGATAATTATTGCGGTACTCGGCATTCTGCCTCAAAAGCCCATCCACAATCTCGCCTGTAACCCGCTTCTTGAGGATGCGGGCTGGGTTTTTACCCGGCTTAAGTTCTACCAAGATCTCAAGAAACTGATTCTGCCATCTATCAAATCCTGTCCTCATCGCAAATTTTCCCGTAATCGCCTCCCGCAAAGCTCTTGCGCTGAGGGCATCGCGTATATGCGCGGGATAAACGATTGCGCCATAGAGCTTCGTTGAAAAATCTTCCCGCTCGTAGACTGCGACAAGCGGCAAGTGGGTTTTAGGAATTCCCGCGGCCGAGAGTTTCCGATTGAGCTTGATTCCCGCTTCTTCGAAGACATCCCCGATTTCTGACGATGTCATTGTTGATCCGACATCTCCTATTTTATATCTGAAAAATGGCATAGCACTATCTCCGGTAATTAGAATTTTTCCTTCAAGTGATTCAAACACGATATGGCGGGGGTCATATTGCGCGAGTGTGGGAAGCCGCTTAGGCAAAAACAGTCTATCCAGGACTTCCGATGCGGTTTTTGCAAGACGTCTTACCAAGATCGTGTAAGGAGTCTCAAACGCCATTGCCCCCAGCTCAGCGCTACCATAAATATTCATCGTATCCAAATACGGGGATCTCAGCCTGCCCGCCTCAACCATGTAATTTCTGAATTCTTCGCTGAATCCTTCAGCCGCAAAAACCAAACGCAGCTGTCCCGGACGAAAAAAAACCTTTTCTGACTTCGCTCCGTCTAAGATATCCTTAAGAAAAGGAGGATAACCGGCCAGTATCACTGATCGGAACTGCGGCGCGAGCCTGCGCAATACCTCAAAGATCTCCTTTTTATTAACGCCAGGGGCGATAATGCTTACGGGAAAACCGGAGAGTCCGGCATACCTGAAAGCCTGATAAGTGATCAAACCGCCGATCCATACCCCCATCCCGAAACAGTCAATTAAGAGCGTTGAACCTTTAGGTCCGAGGCTTAGAAACCATGAAGCGATTTGCGCATACCGCCGGTCTACTTCGTCTGTTCGGAAAAAATAGGCGGGCGTTCCGGTAGAACCGGAGGTTGCTGTCGCGACATAAGAATCGCGATTGAGAGCGTCACGGTAAAACTGTTTCTCCATCGGGTAACGAAAAAAATAATTCCGTTTGTCCATCGAACCTATCCCGCCTGGATCGGAAATCCTGGGAGCTCTGCCTGAGGCTGTTCCGGCGTTTTTCAAAAAAAGCCTATATGCAGGAACTCCTTTCCTCATACGGTCCCAGACGCCGCGAAGGGTCTTGCGGCGGCTCAATTCCCAAGACCGCTCTGAAACCGTGACATAAGTTTTCGTATCAAAGAGCGCGGCATTCATACTGCGCTTTCTACCCGTGTTTTCACCGGCCTCCCTCTCGGCTCTGCCTTTTTCTGCAGACCAATAACATGTTGCGCCATGTCCAATGCGATCCGGTCGGGCGGACGATGCAGCTGTTCAGAACGACGCAAAACTTGATCTAGGGTCCTCTTAAGTTCCTCTATTCCGGAAATAACCCGTTCTCGATTGTATCCGCCTTGCAGTAATTCGTCTGCCACATTGATCAGCCCGCCGGCGTTCGCAATGAAATCGGGCACCAGGAGAATCCCTTTTTCGTAGAGCAGCTGGGATACGGCCGGT